>ENA-OVGB01000128-OVGB01000128.1-human-gut-metagenome-genome-assembly--contig:-NODE-128-length-88799-cov-6.644562_pt1 | contig 88799 bp, 77 predicted proteins | sample MGYA00237767_ERZ505413 | MGnify/ENA primary metagenome ERZ505413 (study PRJEB26158, sample SAMN06016410) | human gut metagenome | biome: human gut; feature: ankylosing spondylitis patient; material...
CGATGCCCGTCCTGCCCTGCCCCAGGGCCAGGTGGTGCCCCGCAGCGCCCTGGCCGGGCCCTGCTGCGATCCCGACCGTCTGCCCGCCGGTGAGGCACGCATCTACGGCGAGCAGGTGCGCTTCATCCCGGCCCATGCCGACCTGCTGCTGCCGCAGGGCTTCACCTGGCAGGGCGCCCTGCTGGGCCGCATGGCAGGCGGCCGCCTGCACATGGCGCCCCGTCTGCGCTGCCTGCTGCCCGCCGTCCCCGACCCGGCGCACAGCCTGGTGCTGGACGACATCAGCGACATCACGGCCCTGCTCAGCGGCCAGAGCCGCCAGACCGGCCTTGCGGGCAACGAGGCCGCCCTGTGGTGGCGCGACCTGCCGCTGGCCCGGATGATGCTCAAACAGGGCCGGGCGACCCTCAGTTTCAACTAGGCCCGGCACAGGATGCCGGACAGGGCCGCAGGCAGGGCAGACTTGCCTCTTTACCTGCCTGCGGCTACTCTTGCCCCCACTTTCACAGCGCAAGGAACAGCGCACAGGACGAAGCCGCCGTGACGGCGGCACTTTCATGCACGCAGAGGAGCGATCATGGCCAAGAAGAAGACTTCCCAGCAGCCCGCGCCGGTCAAGGACAAGCCCCAGGCCCCCGCACAGAATCAGGCCCGGACGGCGGCCCCGGCCCGAGTCACCACCGTTTCCCTCACCACCTGTCTGGTCAGCGTGGTGGTGGCCCTTGCCCTGGGCCTGTGCATCGGCAGCATGCTGCCCGGCTTCATGGACAGCCGTCAGGCCCCCGCTCCCCGGCCCCAGGCGGCCGCTCCGGCCCAGCAGCCCGCGCAGCAGCAGGCGGCCCCCCAACAGCAGGCCAAGGCCAGCCTTTCCCCCGAACTGAACAGCGCCCTGCTCAAACTGCAGGAAGCCGTGGTCAAGGAACCCAACAAGGCGGAGAACTGGATCAAGCTGGGCAACTTCCAGTTCGACAACCAGAACCCCTCCGCGGCCGTCACGGCCTATGAGAACGCCCTGCGCCTGAAGCCCGGCAATGCCAACGTCCTGACCGACCTGGGCATCATGTACCGCGAGCTCCACCGCTTCGAGGATGCCCTCAAGGCCTTCCGCGAGGCGGAGCGCGTCCAGCCCGGGCACAGGAACGCCCTGTTCAATCAGGGCATCGTCCTTTACTACGACCTCAAGCGCAAAGACGAGGCCGAAGCCGCCTGGCGCAAGCTGCTGGCCGCCGATCCCAACGCCCACGCCCCTGACGGGACGCCCGTCTCGGAGCTGATCAAGCATCTGCACTGATCCGGTTCCGGCTGCCCCGCCCCCGGGCCGGGGCAGCCCACCGGCCCCTGTGCCTTCCGTGGTCCGCAGACCACCGGTCCGCTCTTCCCGTCCCCGCTGCCGTCCCGGTATTTCCCGGGCCGTCTCCCCCGTGGCGGAGATGTTCCTCAAGGTAAAAAAGCATGACGTACCCCCTTCTTCCCCTACAGGCCGGCTCCCGAAGGCTGGCCCTGATCGTCATTCCGCTCCTGCTCGTCCTGAGCCTGGCCGCCACCTGTCCGGCGGTCCCGACACCGCCCCCGGCCCCCGCGCCCACGCCCGCCCTGCCCGTGAGCCTGTCCGCGACGCCCCAGGGCACCGCCGCGGGACAGCTGGGCATCCTGCCCTACCTTTCGGCTTTTCTGGATACGGACGGCGACATGAGCGTGGAAGAAGTGGCCACGCCGGGCATGATGCCCTCTTTCCAGCCGCTGCATCCCAGGACCCTGCCCCGCAGCAGCGGCGTGACCTGGCTGCGTCTGGAGATCCCCGCCGCCGGGACGGAGCGCACCGAGTCCCTGATGCTCGACCTCGGCCAGGGCGTCCCGGCCGGAGCCGTCCTCTATACGCCCGACATCGACCCGCTTTCCCGCCAGACCACCTGGCAGGAGAGCCAGGCCAACTGGCGCAACCTGCTGCCGCTGCCCCTGCCCGCGGAAACGCCGCAGGCCTGCTTCATCCGTCTGGACGGACAGCCGCCCCTCTGGTTCGCGCCCACCCTGCGCAGCCTGGACAATCTGGCGGGCGCGCCGGAAAGCCTGCTCGGCCCCGGCGTCATGCTGGCCCTGGCCGTGGTCATGCTGCTGGCCCTGCTGCGCGGCATCACCGAGCGCGGCCAGTGGCGCTTCTGGACGGCCCTGTATGTGGGCGCCGCCCTGACCCATGCCGTGCTGGGCGGGCCTGACCTGGGTGCCGGCAACATCACGCCCGCCGACGCCGTCAGCGCCATGGCCCCCGGCCTGGCCCTCATGTTCCTGGCCCATCTGGCCCGGCACCTGATGCAGACCGCCAGCCATTCCCGCCTGCTGGACATCCAGTACCTGCTGCTTTCCCTGCCCGGCGCCGTGCTGGCCCTGCTGCCCCTCTGGCCCGACTTCAGCTGGCTGGGGCGCTTCCTGCCGCTCTGGCCCATGCTGGCCCTGATCTTCGTGCCCACCACGCTCGGCGCCTGGCTCATGGGCGTGCCGGGAGCCCGCCGTTTCCTGCTGGGCTGCCTCGTGGCCGCACTGGGGGCCGGGCTGGCCGTCCTTGACCTCGGGACGCTGCTCCCGCCCTTCGTCCAGGGCACCCTGCCTCTGTGGGGGACGGCCCTCAGCGCCCTGATCATCGCGGGCATGAGCGCCCCCGGCCGTGAAGCGGGCACCTCCGCCGAACCTGCCGATCCTCTGGCACCGGGCCGCCCCGCCCGGAACCAGACCATCACGGACCCCAACCTGCGCCTGCTGGATACCGACGGCAACACCCTGCCGCTCATGACCGGCCTCAGCCAGACTGCCCCCGCTCCGGCAACCGTGGAAGCCGAAAGCGCCTCCGCCACGGCCATCCGGCGTCTGGAGCAGGCCCTTGCCGCGCCCCTGCGCGAGATCGTGGAACAGAACCGCCAGCTCGAACAATGCGCCCTGCCCCATGATGTCCGCTCCCGTGTGGAGAACATGGGCCGCCGTGCCCGGCAAGCCCTGAACCTGCTGCACGACCCGGCCGGGGATGCTGCCGCACCCGCGGCACCGGCTCCCGCGGATACGGCCCGCGCTGAAAAGCGTGTCTTCGATCTGCGCAAGACGCTGCGGCAGGCCCATGACACCTGCCGCCCGCTGGCGGAAAAATCCGGCATCGCCCTGGGCTGGCATGTCCCGGCCGACCTCGAACAGCTTTACGAAGGCCCCGCCGGGGAACTGGAAGACGTTCTCCGCCTGTTGCTGGAAGATGCCCTGCGGGCCACCAAGGGGGGCAAGATCCATTTTGCCGTGCGCCGTGTGCCGGACAGCAAGCACCCCGGACATCTGCTCTTCCAGGTGCGCGACACGGGCACGGGCCTGCCCCCGGAACAGCGTTCCGCATCGCTCCTGGCCCGTATCTGGGAACTCTCTTCGTCCCACGGCGGTTTCCTGGGCGTGGAGAGCGGCCCCCGCGGCACGTCCGTCATCTTCACCCTGCAGCTACATCTCCCGGAAGCTTCTGACGGCGAGGACCTGCCCACGGTCCTGGTCTGCGCTCCCGATGCCGCCACCCGTCACGAGCTGGGCGCCATGCTGCGCGACCTGCCCTGCACCTGCCACGAGACAGGCACCCTGGCCCACGGTCTGGCAGCCGGGGCCCGCAAGGGCCGGACACCGGCTGCCGTGCTGCTGGTCTGCGGCCCCGAGGCTTCCGTGGACGCCGCGCCGCTGCTGCGCCGCTACCACAGCCTTGCCGAAAGGACCGGCCCCTTCGGCGCCGTGGCCCTGACGCCCGACCAGAGCCAGTGGGATGCGCTGGCCCATGCCGGTTTCAGCCATGCCCTGACCCTGCCCGTCTCGGAAGACGCCCTGCGCGAGACCGTGCTCGAGATCCTGGGCAGCCATGACGATGTGGCCGACCTGGGTGCGCCCCTGCCCGAGACCAGACAGGCCGATGCCCCCCTGCCCGACCTGTTCGGCCCCGCCGCGGCCCCCCAGGCAGACCAGGGCATGCCCGACCTGCTCCTGTCCACCGATGATATCCCGCAGCAGACGGCCTCGGCCGCTCCTGCCGCGGCAAGCGCGGATCTGCCTGACCTGTTCGCCGCTCCGGCGGCCGCTGCAGCGGATACGGCCCAGACGGAGCCCCTCCCCCTGACGGACGACATGCGCCTCGATACGCCCGCAGCCCAGACCGCCCGGCCTGTGGCCGATGCCGTGCAGCCGGAGGAAGCCGCGTCCGCGGAGAGCCCTGTGCAGGAAAATGAAAACGCTCCCGAGGCGGCCGAAGACGTCGCCCCGGCCCCCGCGCCTGCGGCGCCGGACTTCCCGTCCGTACCGATGCCGGAAACGGCGGAAACGAACGAGGCTGCCATACCGGAAGCCCCGGTGAAGGAAGAAGTACCCGCCGCACCGGCGGCCGATATGACGCGGGAAGAGCCCCTGCCCCAGCAGGAAACGGCGGATGCTGCCCCGGCCGATGTCGCTGCTGAAGCTCTGTCCGATGAAATGGACAGCACGGATGAAGCTGGTGCGGAAACGGTGGCCGACACTGACGTGACGCCCCCCGCACAGGACGAAGCCGCCGCGGTGCCCCCGAGCACTCCGGCGTTCCCGGCTCCGGCCCGGGAGGCTGCGGCCGAGCAGACCCTGCCCGCTGACGACGTACAGACCGGCGACGCGCCTACGGATGCTGCCGAAGCGCCGGTGTCCGATGCCGTACAGCCGGAGGAAGCCGCGTCTGCGGACAGCCCTGTGCAGGAAAATGAAAACGCTCCCGAAGCGGCCGAAGACGTCGCCCCGGCCCCCGCACCTGCGGCGCCGGACTTCCCGTCCGTGCCGGTGGCGGAAATGGCGGAAACGAACGAGGCTGCCATGCCGGAAGCCCCGGTGAAGGAAGCAGGACCCGTCGCACCGGTGGCCGATATGACGCGGGAAGAGCCCCTGCCCCAGCAGGAGACGGCGGATGCTGCCGCTGCGGCCCCGGCCGATGACGCGACGGGAGCCACGGTCGACGAAAAGGAGCGCACGGAAGCTCCGGTCGCCGATGCACAGGCCGCCTCTGCCACGAGGGCTCCTGCCTTCCCGTCTGTCGAGGCGGCCGCCAGTCCCCTTGCCGGTGGCTATGTGAGCCCCAGCCTGCGCCATGCCGGTGAATGGGTCGGCGAGCCCATGCCCATCGGCACTCCGGTCGACCGTCCTGCCCCCCGGCAGGAGGAAACGGTATCCGCTCCGGTGGAGACCGTCGTCACGGTCCGCCCCCTGCGCCGGGACGTCAGCCCGGACGAGATCGCCCGCAAGCTGGGCAAGCCCAGTCTGGTGCCCACGGACAAATCGGCCCTCATCACGCCGCAGCCCCGCAAGAGCAGCAGTACCGGCCCGGGCGCCGGGACGCAGCCTGCCTTCCCCGGCGCGCCTGTGGAAGAGGCGCCCCAGGCCGTGCCCGGCAGCAAGGACGTTTCCAGCCTGCCGGACATGACGCCGGACAGCACCACCCTTCTTGCCAGCGGCCGGGAAGAGACCAGCCGGACCAGGGCTGCGGCCAACACCCTGATGCGCTTCCTTTCCCGTTTCCACACGGGCAACGGCCAGCCCCAAGATAAGGAAGAAGCCAGGAGCCCGCAGGCTCCGGCAGCGACCGCGCAGGAACGGCAGGGCACACCGCGCCCCATGCCCAGGAAGGATGCTCCGCGGGAAGAGACGCCGGGAACCACGGCGGACATCCCCGCCACGACCAATCCCTGGATCGAACGCCGCGCGGCGTCCCGGCCCGTGGCCCCCACGCCGCGCATGCCCGTGCCGCCCATGCCTCAGCGGCCCCAGCCGCCGGATGACCCCGAGGATCCGTTGCCCGCTCTCATGTGGCGCATGGACAAATATCTGGCGGAGGCCGGTTATGCCCTGGAACAGCGCCGTCTGCATCTGGTGGCCGACGCCGCCGGACGCCTGGCCGCCGAGGCCGAAAGCTACGGTTTCCGGGTACTGGGCCGCATGGCCCGCTGTGTGGAGAGCGCCGGACGCGCCAAGGATCTGCAGGCCGTGACCGACCTGCTGCCCGAGCTGGCCACGGCGGTGGAACGCCACCGCATCTCCATGGGTTCCTGATACGCATACCGGGGCCGGTCAGCAGGACCGGCCCTTTTTCGTTCCCGGCCCCGGCGCGGAGGCCGCGACAGGCCCTCTTGCACAAAGGGGCGAGTCGTGCCAGACTAAATCTTCAATGCCCACAAGGGCCATCTCTTATTTTATGCAAGGAGTCCACATGAGTTACGAACGTGTCCTTCTGCCCGTGAGCGGCAAGCATTCCGGAGAACGCGCCCTCAAGGCCCTGAGCCAGGCCAGGAAGCTTGATCCCAAGGAGATCATCCTGCTGCACGCCGTGGCGCCCAGCGTGGGATCCCCCATGCCCAACATCATGCGCGACCAGCAGGACATCGCCGTCAAGGCCGAAGCCCTCCTGGCTCCTCTCGCCGCCGAACTGGACAATGCCGGCATCCCCTATCAGACCGTCATCCGCCACGGTCTGCCCGTGGAGACCATCGTCAAGGCCTCCAAGGAAATGGACGCCGAAGCCATCGTCATGTTCTCGGACGGTCGTGACGACCTGACCGACAGACTGTTCGGTTCCATCACCGAGCATGTGCTGCGCAACACCCCGTTGCCCGTGCTGGTCGTCCGTCAGTAGGCCTTGCCGCGCTATCGTCATCAAAAAGCCTGTTCCCCGGAACGGGCTTTTTTTGATGACGGCGTCCCGGCCCCGGCAGGCTTGCACAAATCGGCCTGTCGTGCGACAATGCCTAGTTGAAATGCCCTCTGGGGCAATGCCATCCCAATCCAAGGAGCCCACATGATCTACCAACGTGTCCTCGTGCCCGTGAGCGGCAAAAATTCCGGCGAACGCGCTGCCAAGGCTCTGCGCCATGCCAAGACCCTGTGCTCCGGCGAGATCATCCTGCTGCATGTGACCGAAGCCCTGCCCAACCTGGTGGGCGGCGCTGCCCATACCGAACTGGAACGTTCCAATACCGCCAAGGCCGAGACCCTGCTGGCGCCGCTGGCCGAAGAGCTGAAAAAGGAAGGCGTGGCCTGCCGCTATATCGTGCGTGAAGGCCTGGCCGCCGACACCATCGTCACCGTGGGCCATGAAGAAGGCGTGGACATGATCGTCATGTACACCGACGGCCGTGACGGCCTGGCCGACATGCTCATCGGTTCCATCACCGAGCGCGTGCTGCGCAATACCGACATTCCGCTGCTGGCTGTCCGCCGCTAGCGATCCGCCGTGCTGACACTGGGAACTTTAGGCCTTGTGGCAGCGCACCTTCTGTCCTGGGGGGCCGTCTGCCATGCCCTGCTCCACAAGCGCGATCCGCGCTCGGCGCTGGGCTGGATCGTGACGGTCCTTTTTTTGCCCGGCGTCGGCATCGTGCTGTACTGCCTGTTCGGCATCAGCCGTGCCGAAAGCTTGGCGGCCCGCCTTATGCGCAAGATGGCCGCCATCGAACCTGACTACGCCCACCATCCCGAAGTCGTCTGCCACCGGACGGCCATCGCGCCGCCGCAGGAATGGCCCCTGGAGATCCTGGGCCGCCGCCTGACAGGCCAGACCCTGTGCAGCGGCAACGGCATCCTGCCCCTGCGCAACGGCAACGAAGCCTATCCGGCCATGCTGCACGCCATCAACCGGGCCAGCAAGCAGGTCTTCCTCTCCACCTACATCTTCCGCGGCGGCAGCGTGGGCGAGAGCTTCACCGAGGCCCTGTGCCATGCCGCCCGGCGCGGCGTGGACGTGCGCCTGCTGGTGGACGGCTTCGGCGGCGCCGTCTATTCGCTGCGCAAACCCTGGAAGCGCATCCCCCAGGCCGGCGGCCAGCTGGCCCGCTTTTTGCCGCCCCGCCTTTTCCCGCCCAGCCTCAGCCTGAACCTGCGCAACCACCGCAAGCTGCTCATCTGCGATGATACGGCCTTTACCGGCGGCATGAACATCGCGGACAACCACATCCTCAGCAAGCATCCCGGCTGTGTGCAGGACCTGCACTTCCGCTGCGAAGGTCCCATCGTGGACCAGCTGCGCCGGGCCTTTTTGCTGGACTGGGGTTTTGCCACCGGCAAATTCGACCAGCGCAGCCTGCTGCCCAGCAGCAACATCATGTCCGGGGACAGCCTGTGCCGCATGGTTCTGGACGGCCCCGGCACCGAGGCCGATCCGCTCAATGACCTGTATTGCGGGGTCATCGGCAGCGCCCAGCATACGGTGCGCATCATGACGCCCTATTTCCTGCCGTCGCACGAGCTCATCGCCGCCCTGCGCAGCGCGGCCCAGCGCGGGGTCAGCGTGCGTGTGGTGCTGCCCGGCAAGAACAACCTGCCCTTCGTCCACTGGGCCAGCTTCCGCCTGCTGCCCGTCCTGCTGGAAGCGGGCGTGCGCGTGTGGTTCCAGCCGCCCCCCTTTGCCCACACCAAACTGCTGGCCGTGGACGGCTATTACTGCCAGATCGGTTCCGCCAACCTGGACGCCCGCAGCATGCGCCTGAACTTTGAGCTGAACATGGAGATCTTCGATCCCGAGTTCCATACCGCCATGGCCCTGCACATGGACATGACCATCGCCCGCAGCCGCGAAGTGACCCTGAAAGACCTGCAGGAACGCCTTTTGATCCTCAAACTGCGTGACGCCGCCTGCTGGCTGTTCTCGCCCTATCTGTAAAAAACAGGGCACGGCCTCCGGCCGCCATCCGGTCGCGCGTTGCTGTCGATGCCCGTAAGGCTCCATCCGTCGCCAACGGGCACGGCCTTCGGCCGCCATCCGGTCGCGCGTTGCTGTCGATGCCCGTAACGACACGCGTTTCCTGTTTCCATCCCGCACGTCACGCGGGACATCCCCCTTTCCTCATGCAACGAACGTCTTCATCCCCATCCCCTGACAAAGCGCGCTGGGGAGAGGGAGGGGAGTTTGAGGGGAGGGAGGACCGCTCTCGCGCCAGCAGAGGGGTCCTCCCTCCCCTCAAGCCTTTTTGCCTCCAAAACGCAGAAACCCCGGCTGTTCCGCCGGGGCTTCGTCATCACATCAGTCCATATCAGGGCATCTGCCGCCCGGTCATGACCGGGACTGTTCCGCCTGTTCTTCCTTTTTCTGCTGTTCCAGCAGACCGGCCGCCCGCAGGGCTTGGCGCCGCTGCCGGGCCATCTGGCGCAGGTCGGCCACGCTGTCGCTCTCGTCCATGATCTCGCTGCCGAGCATCTCCTCGAACACGTCCTCCAGCGTCACCACACCGGCAAGGCCGCCGTATTCGTCGAGCACGGCGAACAAATGTGAACGCGAGTGCAGCAGCTCCTTGAGCAGCTTGTCCAGGGTCTGGCTCTCCAGCACGAAGTGCAGGGGCTTCATGATCTCGGAGAGCGGCGTCTCGCCCTTTTCTTCCAGCAGGCAGTGGAGGATGGTGCGGCGGTCCACCAGGCCCACCAGATCCTCGTTGTCCTCGCCATAGACGGGGATGCGGCTCACATGCCACAGGCGCGGGTTCTTGTAGGCCTCGGCGGCGGTCATGTCTTCGGGCAGGGAGAAGACCACGGTGCGCGGGGTCATGATGTCATAGACCCGCTTCTGGTCCAGGGCCAGGATGTTGCGGATGTAGGCCTCCTCATAGGCCTTGATCTGCCCGGCCTGACGCGACAGGCTGGTCACGGCGCGGATGTCGTCCTCGGAGATGTCCGGGCCGTTGGACGGCGGCGTCAGCAAACGGGTCAGCAGGCCCGTCAGCCAGATGACCGGGGTCAGCAGCTTGACCGCCACTTCCAGCGGCCGGGCCAGCACCACGGCGATGGAAGTGGCATAGGCCACGCCCAGGGTCTTGGGCACGATCTCGCCGAAGGCCAGGATGAGCACCGTGAAACCGGCGGCGAACAGGGCCATGTATTCGGCGCCGAAAGCCGCCATGAAGGCCGCGCCCGCCACGGCGGAGCCCGCGGTATTGGCCACGGTGTTCAGGGTGAGGATGGCGGCGATGGGTTTTTCCACATTGCTGCGCAGGCGGAAGAGCACTTCCCCCACGGGCCTGCCGTCGTTGCGGATCTTCTCGATGGCTGACCAGGGCACGGCGTACAGGGCCGCCTCCGTCAGGGAACAGGTAAAGGAGATGACGACCGCGACACTGACAGCGAGAATCAGGGTGAGCATAGGTCCCTCGTGAAAAATGGAAAGCCGCCGCAAGGTATCCGGCGACTTGCATGAACGTGTCTCCGGCATATATCCTGTGCAGGCGGCCTTGGCAATGTGCCGCGTCAAAGGAGATGCCCATATGGAACGTCTTGCGGAGGAGATCCGACGAAGGGCCGGGGAGGCCGGCCCGCGACTGACGGCCCTGCGCCGTCACCTGCACCGCCACCCGGAACCGGCCTGGGGCGAATACCTGACCGCTTCGCTGGTGGCCCGTGCCCTGCAGGATGCCGGTTTCCGGCTCACCCTGGGGGCCAATGCCCTGCGGCCTTCGGCCCGTCCCCGCCAGCCCGAGGCGGCTTTCTGTACGGCCCAGAGCGGCCGGGCCCTCAACGAGGGCGCCGACCCCACCCTGGTGGCCTGCATGGCCGGCGGCCTCACGGGCTTGTGGGGCGACCTTGATCTGGACTCCCCCGGTACCCCTGAAGACGAGCGCGGCCCGCTGGTGGCCTTCCGGTTCGACATGGACGCCAACGCCGGCATCACCGAAGCCACGGACAAGGATCACTTCCCTGCGGCGCAAGGCTTCGCCTCCTGCCATGCGGGCTGCATGCATGCCTGCGGGCATGACGGTCATGTGGCCCTGGGCGTGGAACTGGCCCGCTTGCTGGGCGGCCTGCGGGACGAGCTGTCACGCCACCTGAGCGGCCGCATCCGCCTGATCTTCCAGCCTGCCGAGGAAGAAGGCGAAGGCGCGCCCGGCATGGTGGCCGCCGGGGCCGTGGACGGCGTCCGGGCCCTGTTCGGCCTGCACCTGAGCATGCAGGCCAGCCGCAGCGGCGATCTGGTCTGCGGTACGGACAAATTCCTGGCCACCACCAATTTCGAAGTCTTCTTCACCGGCCAGAGCGCCCATGCCGGACTGGCCCCGCACGAAGGCCGCAACGCCCTGCTGGCCGCCTGTACGGCCGTGACCAACCTGCTGGCCATCGCCCGCCACGGTCAGGGCGCCTCGCGCATCAACGTGGGCGAGATGCACGTCAACGAGACCCCCAACATCATCCCGGCCAAGGCCTGGCTGCGCGGCGAGACCCGCGGCGAGAACGGGGACATCAACGGCTACATGCTGGCCGAGGCCCGGCGCGTGGTGGACGGCGCGGCGCGCATGCACGGCTGCCGCAGCCGCTTCCTTTGCCAGAGCCACTGCCCGGGCGCCATGTCCAGCCCCGAGCTGGTGGATCTGGTGGAACGCACGGCCCGGGACATGGGCAGCTTCCGCGAAGTGCGCCGCAAGGCCGACTTCTGGGCATCGGAAGACTTTGGCTGGTTCATGAACAAGGTGCAGGAAGACGGCGGTCTGGCGGCCTACCTACAGCTGGGTGCCGACAGGCCCGACGGGCATCACACCAGCCATTTCACCTTTGACGAGAGCGTCCTGCCCCGGGGCCTGGAACTGCTGGCCCGGCTGGCCGTGGCCGCACTGGCCCGGCGTCCGGACTGAGCCCGTGCCACAGGACAGGCCCATGAGCGCTCCTTCCCCATCCTGCCCCGATGACGCCGCAGCCCGACGTCTGGCCCGCAGCATGGCCGTGGTCTCGGCCTTTTGCCTGACCGGCGATACCATGCTCTACATCGCCCTGCCCCTGTTCTGGCAGGAATGCGGCCTGACCGCGCTCTGGCAGGTGGGCGTGCTGCTGGCCGTCAACCGGCTGGTGCGTCTGCCGCTCAACCCGCTGGTGCGCCTGCTCTATACCCGCATCGACCAGCGCACCGGCATGGCCCTGGCCGTGGTGCTGGCCGCCTCGACCACCCTGCTGTACGGCGTGGCCCAGTCCTTTGCGCTCTGGCTGCTGCTGCGCTGCCTCTGGGGCCTGGCCTGGACGCTCCTGCGCCTCGGCTCCCTGTTCGCCCTGATGGCGGCCTCCCGCAAGGACAATCGCGGCTATCTCATGGGCAGCTACAACGGCCTCGTGCGCCTAGGCAGCCTGCTGGGCATGATCGGCGGCGGCCTCCTGGCCGATCTGCTGGGCTTCTCCACCGTGGCCCTGCTCTTCGGCGCCCTGACGCTGACGGGCCTGCCGCTGGCCCTGACCCGCATCCCCCGCAGCGGCCGCGCCACCGGAGCGGCAAGCCAGGCCGCCACGTCCCTGCTTTCGGGCCTGCACCTGCGCCACCCCGACATGCGGCGTGCCTTCATCACCGGGCTGCTGGTGGCCCTGGTCTTCCAGGGCATCTACGCCGCCACCCTCAGCCGCATGGTGGCCCTGCACGTGGGCGAGCTGGCCCTTGCCGGCGGCCTCGTCATCGGTTGCGCCACCCTGGCCGGCACGTTGCAGGCCCTGCGCTGGCTCTGGGAACCGTGGCTGGCGCCGTGGTTCGGCCGCCTTTCCGACGGCCCGCGCGGCCGGGGCCCGGTGCTGTGCGTCTGCCTTGGCGGCGGCGCCTGTGCGCTGGCCCTGGTGGCCCTGTACCTGCCCGCGCCCTTGTGGCTGCCGCTGCTGCTCTGCTCGCAGCTCTGCGCCACGGGCCTGGCCACCCTCTCCGATGCCGCCGCCTCGGACACGGCCGAACGGCACGGCCATCCCACGCATACGCTGGCCTCCTATGCCTTCATCGTGGATTGCGGCGCGGCTGCGGGCCCGGTACTGGCCTACAGCGTGCAGGACCTCTGGGGCATGGATGCTGCCTACCTCGCGGCAGCGGCCCTGTTGCTCTGCCTGCTGCCGCTCTGGATGCGCAGGGAAGCGGCATAGGCCCGATCCTGAAAGGAACACAAGCGATTTCAGATAGATGGAGCTTCTTGCAAACAAGGTCCCGGTGAACGGCAATAAAAAAATTTGCCAAAAAATGATTTTTTTATTGACAGGTAGGGGGCTTTTAGCTAGAAAGGACTTCTCGCACGGATGACGTGCGAATGCTACCGCGTCGCGGGGTGGAGCAGCTCGGTAGCTCGTCGGGCTCATAACCCGAAGGTCGTAGGTTCAAATCCTGCCCCCGCAACCAGAAAGATCAAAGGCTTCCGATTTTCGTCGGAAGCCTTTTTTCGTAAGCGGGATCTTTTCCCACCACTGTTCCTGTCCCCAATCATTATTGCCTGTCAGGACTCCGCGCCTCTACAAGGCTGCGCAGAAATCCCCGTACGCTCTTTGCGGAAGGCATGCGCCCTGCGCCGCTGTCCCACCCTTTTTGCCGGTGGCGCGCTCCGGCAAGCCTTGTTACCGCAGGAAGATACCGGCCCGGACGACCGGACGATCTCGTCACGAATGGCAGCGTTGACGAAAATGCCCTGGCGGCAAAAGACGAAACCGCCGGACGATCGTCCCGCATGGCGTGCCGCTCCTTCTCTTTTGCCGCCTTCTACTCCTGGTCGAACAGGTCCTCGACACGTTGCAGGGTAATGCCCAGCTCGGAGGCCGCCGCGAACGCTTCCGATACCTTGTCGCTCGGTACGACCATGAAGACATATTCATCGCCGCCCGTATCCCACAGCAGGATCGTCAGGCCATAGCGGTCATGCAAGACGGGGCTGCAAGCGCGGAGCACCTCCTCGGGGTACGCGTCTTCATCATCGCAGGGGGGCAGGTGTTCCTTTGCCCCCGGCGGCAAGAGGCAGCACAGGGAGGCGAAAACTTCTTCCGGCGCTTCCTTCCAGTCTACCCAATCCAGGCGTTTCCGGTCCCGCAGGGCCAATCGCATCAACGTAACATGCCAGCCGGTGTAGGCTTCATCCATATCGAATTCTTCACAGAGCGCGGCGCACTGTTCCGGCGTCGTGGCGGCGGCGTGGATCTTGCCCGCCAGCGCTTCGGCATCGGCAACGCCGAGCAGGGTAAGGAACGAGAGCAGGGCCGGGCGCGATATGGACACAGGCGCCGGTATCCTGGGCTTATTCGCATCCAGGAGCATTGCCAGCGTGCGCTCCATTTTGGCTATGACGGCGGGATCAGTGACTTCGGTATCCCGTCCCACCGTCTCATACCACGGACAGTCCCAGCGCACATAGCGCAGTTCCACGGCATCACCGCAAAGTACCACGAAGTAATAATCGACGGCCCAGCCGGCGTTGACGACTTCCCCCATGCAGATGCTTTTGGGGATATAGAACGTCCCTTTCTCACACGCATATTCGGAATCCGTGTCTTCCCCCATATCAATATCGCATTTGGGAAAGGCGTTGACAGCGCGCAACGTTTCTGCGGAGGGGATGGTGCGCATTCTTTTTCCCTGAAAAAATGCGAACAGGTCTGTGTTTATCATGTCACTGTGATAGGGCCTGCCGCGCAGCCCCCTGGTGGCATAATAGATATGCATGGCTCCCTCCTTGATGAACGTTGTATCCGTGAAAAAGGGACGAGCCTGAAAGACAGACAGCAAAAGACTGTTACCGCATCCGGGAAACCGGCCTTTCATCCTCCGGATGCTCCCGCCAGGACGATGCGCTCATGGAAGTGTCACGCGCCCATGCCCGTGCTGCCGACTTCTTCCCTGTCGTCACCCTTCAGGGAAAGCCTAGCCGAGAATGCCGATTCTATCAAAAATGTCGGGCATCCGTGGGCTGGCGGCATGTACGGCCAGCCTGTTTTGCGGTGCCTGCCGGATACTGTCAAAAAAGGATTTCGCCCCACTCCCTCCAGGCTCACGGCCGAAGGTCACGGGTTCAAATCCTGCCCCGCAGCCAGAAAGGAAAAGCCCTTACGATGGATGTCGCAAGGGCTTTTTTTGTACTCTCCTCTTTTCCGTCCTGCGGCAAAGCCCTGTGCTCTGCCACAGCCTTCAGGCTCCCGCCCCAAGCACTACCGCAGCTTCAGCACGAAGCGCGTCCGGGTATCGCTCGCTGCGTCCTTTTTATAGTCAAGGACGGCCCCGATGGGCAGATCCTTCTCGAAACCGAAACGTTCCTTTAATTCCCTGACGCTGCGGGAAGCGATGGCGGAGAACGCCGCCCGCGTCATCTTCCGGTCAGCCGCGACGAAGACGATGTCGATGCCCTTGGCATAGGCGGAGACATCCACGGACGTGATCCCCTTGTCGGCATACCGGGCCAGCAGCTCTTCCTCAAAAGCGGTGAAACGATCACTGTCGTCCACAAACACTTCGGAATCACTGTTCTCCGTAGCGGTAGCCGCCTGCGACTCCGCGGACAGGGCGATGCCGGGCAAGGCAGTGGAAAGGGCGCACGCGACCAAGAGCAGGAAAAAGAATTTCTTCATGGCACCTCCGGCCAGACAAAAGGGGAATGGGGCTACAGGATATCGCCGCGAATCGCGGCACCAAGGGCCTTGATGCGGATGCGGGACCTCTTTGGCCTGCCCCGACCGGGTCACCGGCGCAACATGTCCGCCGTCCGCAACAAGGATCGTCACGATGATACAAAGACAAGAAGAGGCGCTTCATATCGCACCGGGCGGCAAGGCCGTATCCTGCGACGGTGCCGGCATCCGGGGCATCTTGCGTGCGCCCGGAACCGGAGCAATGGCCTAAAACGCCTCGTACTCCCCGATGGCGCAACGGTCCTGCAACGCGGGCAGGGTGCGCTCCAGCAGCACGCCGTCGCTGTGGCGGGTGTCGTAGCCGTAGGTGACGCGGATGCCCAGGGTCACGAAGCGCACCGCGCGCTCCAGGGCCACGGGCAGGCTGTCCCCCTGAAGGAACGCCCCCACCAGCACGCTGGAGAAGGTATCGCCCGTGCCGGGATAGAAGGCCGGGATGTAGGGCGACTCCATCTTCCAGAAGCGCCCCTGCTCGCGGTCATAGGCCACGGCCGCACAATGGCCGGGACGGGTCGCCGGGGCGCTGGTGATGACCACCCTGTCCGGCCCCATGGCCGCCAGGCGTCGCAGCTGCTCCTTGAGGCCGTCGGGCGAGATGTCCGGCCGGTAGGGTTCGTCCAGCAAAAAGGCCGCTTCGGTGAGGTTGGGCGTGATGACGTGGGCGTGGCCGATGAGCTGGCGCATGGCCTCCACCATCTCCGGCGTCTGGGTGGGGTCCAGGGTGCCGTTGTCGCCCAGCACGGGGTCCACCAGCGCGAAGCCGCCGGGCTTGAGGAAGTGGCCGATGCAGCGGGCCGCTATCTCCAGCTGGAGCGGATTGCCCAGAAAGCCGGAATAGACGGCGTCGAAGCTCAGGCCCATCCGCTGCCAGTGATCCAGCATGGGCCCCATCTCGGCGGTCAGGTCATGAAAGGTGAAGCCTTCCACGCCGGAGGTCTGGGAAGACAGGACCGCCGTGGGCAGGGGGCAGGTCTGGACGCCCATGCTGGCAAGGATGGGGATGACCACGGTCAGCGAGGCTCGCCCGAAACCGGAAAGGTCATGGATGGCGGCCACACGTTGCAGGGGGATCTCGTGCATGGGTACCTCAGCGGGAAGGGGAGGAACAGGAAGTCAAACTCTGCCACCGGAGGGGCCGTCTTGCAAGCCGGACAGCAGGCAACACCTGTAAACACCCCGTTTTAATAAAAAATAAATAGCCTTATTCTACAAGGTGTTACCACTTTCCCCAGCATCCGGCACAGATTTTTCGTCTGTGTTCCAGCCGCCCGGCCCGGCGCTGGAAAGAGGACGGAGCATACCACCGGCAATGGCCGCGAGGGCAATGGTCACAAAAGGCATCAAGGCAGGGATGGTGCGGGAGCGGGGAAGGCTCTGCCGGATGGCGGCAGTGGAGCCATGCCCGTCATACCGGAGTGCGTTACGGGCATCGGAAGAGACGGCTGCCCCTCCTTTCTTCCGGTATGACGGCGGGCGTGCGGCCGGCGCCTAGATCTTCTCCAGCGCCAGCCGGAAGGCGAAACAGATGAAGATGAGGCCCGTGAGCCGGTGCAGCCAGGCCTGGAAGGACGGCCGGGCGAACAGGCGGCGGATGCGGTGCAGCAGGCTGGCCAGCAGCACGAACCAGCCCAGGCAGAAAAAGGCCATGATGCCGCCCAGCTCCAGGAATTGCGGCCAGAGGGCGGCATGCGGGTCCAAAAACTGCGGCAGCATGGTCAGGAAAAAGACCACGGCCTTGGGGTTGAGGGCATTGGTCAAAAATCCCTGCCGGAAGGCCCGGCGACGCAGGCCGCGGACAGGCTGCACTTCCTCTTCCTGCCCTCCGTGACGCACCACGGCGGCCGTGACCTCACGCCCGGCCCGCAGGGCATGGATGCCCATCCAGAACAGATAGGCGGCCCCGGCATAGCGCAAAAGCGTGAACAGGGTGACGGACTGGGCGATGACCGCACTGATGCCCAGCATGGCGGCCGAGGTGTGGACCATGATACCCAGCGCCACGCCGCAGGCCGCGGCCTGACCGGAGCTGCGCCCCTCCATCAGGGACGTGCGGACGATGAGGGCAAAATCCGGGCCGGGCAGCATGACCAGCAGGGCCGCCAGCGGGATGTAGAGGAGCAGGTTTTCCAATGAGACCATGCGTCGTTCCTGTAGGTCGCCCGCGATCACGGGGCGGGAAACAAAGGGAGGAAGGGCCCTTCCCGCAGGGATGCGCCCTTCCTCCCGGATATACGAAGATAGTGCAGTGACGCGGCTGCCTACAGGCAGGCGCCGATGATCTCGCCGAATTCCTGGCAACCCACCACGCGGGCGCCTTCCACCTGGGCGGCCAGGTCCACGGTGACGGCGCGACCGGCGATGGCCTTGCTCATGGCGTTACGGATGCGCTCGGCAGCCGCGGGCACGCCCATCTGTTCCAGCATCAGGGCGCCGCACAGGATCACGCTGCCGGGGTTGGCCTTGTCCTGACCGGCGATGGTGGGAGCGGTGCCGTGGGTGGCCTCATAGAAGGCCAGGGAGTCGGACATGTTGACGCCCGGGGCCAGGCCCAGACCGCCCACCTGCGCGGCCAGGGCATCGGAGATGTAGTCGCCGTTGAGGTTGGGGGTGGCCAGGATCTGGTACTGTTCGGGACGCAGCAGGGCTTCCTGGAACATGGCGTCGGCGATGCGGTCCTTGACCACCAGACGGCCTTCCACGGGTTCCTTCTCGGTGCAGGTCAGGTCGCCGAATTCCTGGGCGGCCACATCATAGCCCCACTGGCGGAAGCCGCCTTCGGTGAACTTCATGATGTTGCCCTTGTGCACCAGGGTCAGGCTCTTGCTGCCGGTATCCAGGGCAAAGCGCAGGGCGCGGCGCACCAGGCGTTTGGAGCCGAACTCGCTCATGGGCTTGATGCCCACGGCGGCTTCCTCGCGGATCTTGGTCACGCCGAACTCTTCACGCAGGAAGGCGATGAGCTTCTTGGCTTCCGGGGTCTGGGCGGCGTATTCGATGCCCGCGTACACGTCTTCGGTGTTCTCGCGGAAAATGACCATGTTCACGCGCTCGGGATGCTTGACCGGCGTTTCCAGGCCTTCGAAGTGACGCACGGGACGGATGCAGGCGTACAGGTCCAGCGTCTGGCGCAGGGCCACATTGAGGCTGCGGATGCCGGTGCCCACGGGGGTGCCCAGGGGGCCCTTCATGGCGAAATCGGCGGTGCGCAGGGCGTTCATGGTCTCCTCGGGCAGGGGGGAGCCGGTCTCGGCCGTGGCCTTTTCACCGGCCAGCAGTTCCACCCACTCGATGCGCATGTCCGATTCCTTGGCCAGCGCGGCGTCGATGACAGGGCGGGCGGCGCGCCAGATTTCGGGGCCGATGCCGTCGCCTTCGATCCAGTAAACTCGTTTGCTGCTCATTGTCTGCATCCTTTTCTGTATTCCTGATTGCGGCCGCCGGGGGCGGGCCTGTAGGCAAAAAACGGCGCACCGGGGAACCGGCGCGCCGCCATGCGTCTAGTCTTCGGCTGCGCGGGCTTCCTGCTGCAGGGCCTGCGAGCGCTTGAGCAGCTGCTCAAGCTGGATGTCCACACCGATGACGCCCACGATGTTGTCGTCATCGTCCGTCACCGGGCAGGACACGGTGATGACCAGCTTGCCCGTGAACTGGGACTGGTACACGTCCATGATGTGCATGTCGCCGGTCTGCATGGGCATCTTGAACCATTCGCGCTGCGAGAAGTCGAAGCCGATGGGCAGGGCCTCGTACTTTTCACGGTAAGCCGGGTCGGTGATGGCCGCGCACTTGAGGCTGCCCTGGGTATCCGTGAGGTAGAGGTACTGGATGAAGGGGTACTCGCGCGAGAAGCTGTCCAGGCGGGCGCAGGCATTCTTGCCGAAATCCCGCAGATCCGCGTTCTGCGCCAGACGGGCGATGAGGTGGGCGGCCAGCTCGTCGGCCAGTTCCTTCATGTGGTCGAACTCGGTCTCGAACAGTTCCGGCATGTAACGCTGCACCAGGGCCGCCATCTCGTCGTGCGAAAGGTGCGTGGTGCGGCCGGTGTCGTAGATGGCCACGATGGCTTCGTAGATCTTGCCCACGGCGGGGTGCTTCTTGCAGATCTGCTTGCCTTCGGGCAGCTTGAGATTGACGTTGATCCAGTAGGCCACCCCGGCACGGCCGGTCTTGTCGGTGATGATGATGGGCACGGGACGGCCCAGCAGATGCTTGGTGTCGAAGATGTTGTAGATCTCTTCGTTCTTGGCCAGACCGTCGGCATGCACACCGGCGCTGGTGGCGTTGAAGTCGCGGCCCACGAAGGGATAGTTGTAGGGGATGTTGTAGTGCAGTTCTTTTTCGAAGAACTCGGCCACCTCGCTCAGGATGGTGGTGTCGGCGGCGGCATCGTCACCGGTGAGCGAGATGTACTCGATGATCAGGGCTTCCAGCGGCGTGTTGCCCGTGCGCTCGCCAAAGCCGAACAGCGTGCTGTTGACCGCGCCGCAGCCGTTGAGCCAGGCCGTGACGCCGTTGACCAGCACTTTGTGGAAGTCGTTGTGGCCGTGCCATTCCAGCCATTCGCCGGGCACACCGGCCTCGTCGGTGAAGGCACGCACGATGCGCTGCACCGAGCGGGGCAGGGCCGCGCCGGGATAGGGCACGCCGTAGCCCATGGTGTCGCACAGGCGGATCTTGACCGGCATGCCGCTCTGCTGGCTCAGCTCCATGAGCTTCTGGGCAAAGGGCAGGCAGAAGCCGTAGATGTCGGCGCGGGTCACGTCCTCGAAGTGGCAGCGCGGGATGATGCCCCATTCCAGGGCCTGCCGGGCCAGGTCAAGATACATGTCCATGGCCTGCTGGCGGGTCTTCCCCAGCTTGAGATAGATATGGTAGTCCGACACGCTGGTCAGCATGCCGGTCTCGTCGAACTCCATGTCCCGGGCCAGCTTGAGGTCTTCCTTGTTGGCGCGGATCCAGGAGGTCACGCGCGGGAAGCGGTAGCCGCGCGCCCGGCAGACGTCGATGCACTTGCGGTCCTTGGCCGAGTACAGGAAGAACTCCGACGCCGTGATGAGGCCCGTCTTGCCGCCCATGCGGTGCAGGAAGTCGAACATCTTGGCCACCTGCTTGACCGTATACGGCGGCCGGGCCTGCTGGCCGTCACGGAAGGTGGTGTCCGTGATGCGCATCTGTTCGGCAGGACGCGGGGCAAGGAGCACCTCGTCGAAAGTCGTGCGACAGATGCTGGTGTAAGGAAAAAGCTCGCGGTACAGCTGGGGCTGTTCCCGTTCCTGAAGCGAAAGCGGGCGAACGCTGCCCGTCTGATGGATGATGCTGCTCATGGAACTCCGTCCGGCCTGAAAAGTGACGTACAAGGTAAGAAACACATATCCTGTTAGCGACGGCGCGTCAAAGGGCTGGCGGGACGGCGCTCCGGCCTTCGGACGTGTCGAAGGATGCGCCGCCGGGACTTGCCAGAACAGGCAAAATGACGGATTGTACCGCCTATCGGAGCCCATCCTCCGGTTGAAGGAGCTTTTATGTCGGTTTGTGTGCAGTACCCCTCGGCGGGCTGCATTGTGGAATATCTTGAAGGCAATGCCATCCAGATCGCGCTGGTCACCGAAGAATCTGGCGGCAAACTGCGTCTTTTGCTGCCCAACCGGCGCGAGACGCGTCTCACCACGTCGCGCCTGCTGCCCTGGGCCGGGCCCGCGCTGGGCTCCGTGCCCGGCAAGGACGAGTCCGCCCGCGTGCTGGAGCAGCACCGCGCCCGCCGCGAAGAACTGGCCGCGGCCCTGCCCGTGCTGGAACTGTGGGAAATGAGCCAGGGCGAGGTGCCGGAAGCCTCGGCCCAGTGGTTCGCCGAACTGGCCGGTCAGGCCGGGGACGCCGACAGCGTCGCCGCCTGCGGGCGGGCCCTGCTGGCCTGCAAGAGCCACTTCCGCTTCCAGCCCCCCGTCTTCCAGATCTTTTCCGCCGAGATGGTGGAAAAGCGCCTCAAGGAACAGCAGGAACGCGCCGCCCGCGAGGCCCTGGTGCTGGGCGGCAACAGCTTTTTCCGCCTGCTCTGGGACGTGGCCTGCAAAAAACGCGCGCTGCCGCCCCAGCCCGGCGAGGACACCCGGGGCATCTCCGAATGGCCGGCCCCCGAAGTGGCCGAACGTCTGAAGCAGATCCTGTTCGCCCGCATGGCCGACCCCGAGAGCCAGGAATACGACGAACTGTGGCGCATGCTCTCCAAGGGCCTGCCCGACGTGCCGCACCTGCCCGTACAGCTGCTCATGGCCTGGGAACAGGTGCCCGCCCATTACAATTTCTGGTATGACCGCGCGGGCTACGCTCCCGGCGACGACTGGTGGCAGCCTCTGGCCCCGGCCGTGGAGGCCCTGCAGCGGGCCGCCCGCGAGGTGGAGCTGCCCGCCTGCGACCTGCCCTTCATCAGTATCGACAGCGCCACCACCCGCGACGTGGACGACGCGTTCCACATCCTGCCCACGGACGACGGCGGTTTCGATCTCACCCTGGCCCTGGCCTGCCCGGCCGCCTGCTGGCCTTTCGGAGAGGCCCTGGACAAGGCCGTGTTCCGTCGCGGCACCAGCATCTACCTGCCCGAGGGCGACAGCCACATGATGCCCGAAGCCCTGGGCACGGACGCCTTCTCCCTGCTGGCCGGTCAGGACCGCCCGGCCTTCTGTGTGCGGACGCGCATCTCGGCCGCGGGCGAGATCCTTTCCTGCGAGCCCTGGGCCGCACGGGTGCGCCTGGCCGCCAACCTGACCTATGACGACACCCAGGCCGTCCTCGACGCCCTGGCCGCCGGTGAGGCCCCGCAGGCGGACAACCCCGCCGCGCCCTGGGCCACCATGCTGGCCTGCGGCAACGACTTCGCCCGCGTCTGGCAAAAGGCCCGCATCGCGCGCGGGGCCGTCATCATGGACCGGCCCGAACCGTCCATCGTGCTGGAAGGCGAAGGCGCGCAGACGCGCGTGTCCATCGAACCCGGCCACGAGACCCCGGACTCCCAGCCGCTGGTGGCCGAGATGATGATCCTGGCCAGCGCCGCCGTGGCCCAGTGGGCCGCGGAACGCGAGATCCCCATGCTGCACCGCACCCAGGACGTGGCCCTGCCCAGGGAATACGCCGGCGTCTGGAAGGAGCCCCAGGACATGACGCGCATCATGCGCGCCCTGATCCCCTCCAGCCTCGAAGTGCAGGCCCGGCCGCACGCCGCCCTGGGCCTGGCGCGCTACACGCCCATGACCTCGCCCCTGCGCCGCTATCCCGACCTCATCAACGAGGCCCAGCTGCTGCACTGGCTCACCCACGGCACGCCCCGCTGGGATGGCGAAGCCCTGTCCACCCTGCTGGTCAGCCTCAATGCCGTGCTGGATGCCGCCGGGCAGGTGCAGCGCTTCCGCCCGCGCTACTGGAAGCTGCTCTACTTCCGCCAGCAGGGCGACAAGGTCTGGTGGGACGGCGTGGTCACCGAAGAAAACGACATGTTCGTCAACGTGAGCCTGCCCGCACAGGGCATGTACGTGCGCGGCAAACGCCGCATGTTCGACGAACGTACCTGCCCCGGCATGGCCGTGCAGGTGCGCATCGGCCGCGTGCACCCGCTGTACAACGAGATCCAGATCCTCGAAGCCGTCAGCATGGACGGCTGATGCGGGATCCTGAGGATATGTTTCCGGGGGGAAGGGACCCCCTTTAACCAGCGCCCAAAGGGGGTCCCTTCCCCCCAGGCCCCCCATCCTCCCCCAAATGCGCTTTATCCGGCCAGGATATGCGACGGCCAGGGAGGACAGGCCACAGACCTTCCCGAAACGGTATCCCTCCGGGAAAGGATCACGAATGAACCCTGGCTGGCCAGAACAGCCAAAGGAAAGGATATGTCCAAGAAGATCTGGCGCCTTACGGTGCGTGACGAGATTTCCGCAGGCCATGCCCTGCGCCATTACGAAGGCAAGTGCGAGCGTCTGCACGGCCACAATTTCGCCGTGGAGCTGACCGTGGAAGGCGACAAACTCACCGAAAATGTGGAGCTGCTGCTGGACTTCAAGGTCCTCAAGCGCGCCCTCAAGGAAGAGCTGGCCGCCCTCGACCATCAGATCATCAATGAGGTGCCGCCCTTCGACCGCCTCAATCCCTCGTCGGAAAACATCTCCCGCCACATCTTCCAGAACGTGGCCCGCCGTCTGGCCGCCGATGAAAGCGCCTGTCATGTGCGCGTCCACAGCGTCAGCGTCAGCGAAAAGGGCGCGCAGACCGCCACCTATCTGGAACTGGACGACTAGTTTTGCCGTTCCGGCTGTCGTCGTCGGGCCTGTTATGGCGGGGGAGGCAAGAGTCCCTTTTGAAAAAGGGGGGCCTTCCTCCCCCGCCCCCTCCTTCCTCCCGAAAGCTTTTCTTCCGGTCGCGCTGGAAGGTCCCTGCCGCCATCATGCGGAGAGGGAGATCGCTCCCCAGGCGGAGATGCGTCAGGCGCAAGGCAAGGGACGTCCCAAGATACCGGCAAGGCGACAGTGCAGACGAACAAGGCTTCTCTTTTCTCTGCCCTGCACTTTCCCCACCCTTCCCTGCGGACGATATGCGCCTGTCCGCGCCATACGTTTTCTGCCACAGCACGCAAAAAGCTCCCTGAAAAGGGAGCTTTTTTCATGCGCTGCCGCTTCCGGGCGAAGCGCTCGCAACAAGAGCAGGGCTGGCGGGGTGGCAGGGATTTTCGCCGTCGCGCGGCGACCGCCGTCCGTACGGTACCACGATCGTATCGTGGTCGCGCACCCGCCGATAACACGCGCGGGGGATGGGATGGAAGGACGGGGAGCAATGGCGCTCCTCCCGCGCCGACAGCGACCGCATGGCCGCCGCAGACCATAGCCGTCGCAACGAAGGAAGCTGCGGGCAGCGACGACAGCAACGCAAGCTTCCCCTTCTCTCCAGATACGCCACTCAGGCCGTTTCTTTCCGGCGGGCCACGATGCCGCGCCGGGCCAGTTCGGCCACCACCTTTTCCGCAAAGACCGGCAGCATGGCCTCGGCCTCGGGCGAAAGGCCCACCTGCATGGTGCGCCAGTCAAAAGGCTGGAGGCCGAAGGCCAGGCATTGCGGACGGCACCCCGCCAGCTCGCAGACCTGCAGGGTCTGGAGCAGATCCGTCTGGTGCATGGAGCCCTGAAAGCTGAGGCTGCGGCTCAGATCCTCGTTTTCCAGCAGATAGACCGTGCCCGGCTCCTTGCCGCCCAGCACCACGTCCAGCACCACCAGCAGATCGCACTCCTCCAGTTCGGACATGAGCAGAAGCCCCTGGGTGGCACCTTCCTGCAAGCGCACGTTCTCCGGCCAGTCGTAGTTCTTTTCCAGATGGTTCACGGCGGCCACGCCGAAACCTTCGTCACGCAGCAGGATATTGCCCACGCCCATGATCAGCACGCGGGGAGCGGCCTCAGTCTCGCTCATGGAGCCTCCTTGGATGGCGGCCGTCCCGGCGGACGGCGCATGAAAAAGGGGAAGGGCCCCTTGCGGACAGCCCTTCCCCCAGCGAACGGATACGGATTACAGGACCTTGAACTCGTGCACCTGATTGGTCTCGCCGTCGATGACATGCACGGCGCAGGCGATGCAGGGGTCGAAGGAATGGATGGTGCGCAGGATCTCCACAGGCCGCTTGGGATCGGCCACGGGCGTGCCCACCAGGGCCTGTTCGGCGGCGCTCAGCACATGCTTGGCGTCCCGGGGCCCCAGGTTCCAGGTGGTGGGCACCACCAGCTGGAAGTTGCCGATCTTGCCGTCTTCGATGCGCAGCCAGTGCGACAGGCCGCCGCGCGGGGCATTGACGAAGCCCACGCCGCGCCCTTCCCTGGGCACGCTGCATTCCATGGCGATCTTCTTGTCGCCGCCGGCGATGTTGGCCTCGTATTCGGCCAGCCACTTTTCCACCTGCTGGGCGATGACCAGGGTCTCGACGCCGCGGGCGGCGGTGCGGCCCAGGGTGGAGAACAGGGCTTCCGGCCCCACGCCCAGGGCGGACAGCACCTTGTCCACCGCGGGCTTCACGGCTTCATGGCCCTGGGCATAGGCCACCAGCATCTGGGCCAGCGGGCCGGTCTCCATGGCCAGGCCGTCATAGCGCGGCGCCTTGAGCCAGGAATAGCGGTCCGTATCGCCCATGCGGGTAAAGGCGGGCTTGGTCTCGCCGTCGTAGGGGGCGCGGGCCTCTTCGCCTTCGTACCAGCTGTGGCGCACATGCTCGGCGATCTTGCCGGCATCGAAGGGATGCACGATATCCAGCTTGCCGTCCAGCAGCACGCCGGGCTTGAGCCAGCGTTTGGTGATGTCGCGCTCGCCGCCCACTTCGGGGAATTCACCAAAGGCCATGAAGTTGCGGCAACCGCAGCCCAGCGCGGCCCAGTCCTTGTAGGCACCGGCCACCAGCAGCAGGTCGGGGATGTAGACTTCTTCGATGAATTTGCGGGCCTGCAGGTACAGGTCGCGGAATTCCTTGATGCGCTCGGGCGTCAGGGATTCGTAACAGGTCACGCCGCCGGGGATGAGGAACTGGGGATGCGGGTTCTTGGCGCCGAACACGGCCATGGCCTTGGCGGCGCTGACCTGCACGCGCAGGGCTTCCAGATAGTGGGCCGTGGCCACGAGGTTGGCTTCGGGATCCAGATAATAGGCCGGATGCCCGCCCAGGAAATAGGCGTTGGTGAAGGGCCCCAGCTGGCCGCTGTCCACAAAGGCTTTCAGGCGGGCCTGCACGGCCTTGAAGTCATCGGCCGTGGCCTTGCGGGGCGAGATGGACGAGGCCAGCGCCGCGGCCTTGGCCGGATCGGCCTTGAGGGCGGCGGTCACATCCACGAAGTCCAGGGCGTGCAGGTGGTAGAAGTGCACCATGTGGTCGTGCATGAACAGCAGGCCCAGCACCAGATTGCGGATATAGGTGGCATTGGCGGGCAGGGTCAGGCCCATGGCGTCTTCCAGGGCGCGGGTGGAGGCCAGGGCGTGGGTGTAGGTACACACGCCGCAGGTGCGCTGGGTGAAGTGCTGGGCATCGCGGGGGTCGCGTCCCTTGAGGATCACTTCCAGACCGCGATACAGGGTGCCGCAGCTGCGGGCATCCTTGATGCGGCCGTTTTCCACTTCCACCTCGATGCGCAGGTGGCCTTCGATACGGGTCAGCGGGTCAACGACAATGGGGCCGGAGAAATTGCTCTGGGGCGTTTTCATAACTTGGCTCATGCTGGCAGCTCCCTAGTTCTGGTAAAAAGGCGACAGGTCATCCCAGAAATTGGGCTCGCTGCAACCGATGCAGGGATGTCCGGCCCGCACGGGCCAGTTGGTCTCGTTGAACAGGGCCTTGGGGCAGTTGTTGTAGGTACTGGGGCCCTTGCAGCCCAGATCGTACAGACACCAGCCCTTGCGCGCTTCTTCGGAATCGAAGGAGGGCGCGAACTCGCCCGCCTCGAAATGGACGCGGCGCTCGCACAGATCGTGTACAGACTGGCCGTAGAACATGAGCGGACGGCCCAGATCGTCGAGCTTGATCTCCTTGTTCTGCAAAAAGGCCACCAGCGTGCCCACCAGATTCAGGGGATTGGGCGGACAGCCCGGGATATTGATGGCCTTCACGTCCATGCCCAGCCTGGCGAAGCAGTCATTGACGCCCACGGAGCCGGTGGGATTGGGCTTGGCGGCCTGCACGCCGCCGTAAGCGGCACAGGTGCCCATGGTGACCACGGCCTTGGCCTTGGGCAGCACGCGCTTGCACAGGTCCAGCATGGTGTGGCCGCCCACATAGCCGTACTTGCCGTCCATGGCCGTGGGGATGGCGCCTTCCACCACGCAGATGAAGCCTTCGGGATTGCTGATGGCCTGATCCAGCGCGGCCTCGGCGGCTTCGCCCGCGGCGGCCATGATGGTTTCGTGATAATCCAGGGAGATGGTGTCCAGGATCAGAGTGTCGAGGAAGGGTTTGCAGGTGCGCAGCAGGGCCTCGGAACAGCCCGTACATTCAGCGCAGTGCAGATAGACCACGGAGGCGCGGCGATTGGTCAGCGCCGCGGCCACTTCCGTGGCCATGCTGGGCCCAAGGCCCATGGTCACGGCCACGGCCGTGCAGAATTTCAAAAAATCACGACGGCTGACGCCCTGTTGCGCCAGACGTTCCTCCCCACCTTTTTTGCCCAGACCAACGGCAATACGCATACGTGCCTCCTGTCTGCAGGATGAGATAAACGGGAATGATGAAGACCGCACAAGATGAAATGGAAGGCTCCAGCCACGGAGCCTTCCCCCGACTGCCGTCCACTGCATGAGGTGCATGCCACAGCAAAGGACGACCAAGGCCATGCATGGTCGAATGGGGAGTATGCGGCGAGGGGAAGGAATGGGAGGGATTATGCGTGGGCATGCCATCCATTGCCCGCGCCGCAGCCGGAAATGACGCGAACCCGCGTCTTCAGCCGGCTACTTCACAAACGGACAATGAACATGATGCCTCCTTGCGGCGGAGAATTCCGCCATTGGCAGCCATCCTACCCTGCCACCGGCATCTGGTCAACCACCCCACCGCTTTTCCGGCAGTGGGCAGGGCCTCCCCGACCGCATGACCACTTGCCGGGGCTGAAAAAAATTTTTCTTTTTCCCCGGCTCCGGCAACGTTTCCGGCCTGCCCTGCCCGTCCCCAAAGCAGGCCGGGAAAGCTGCGGCCAACAAACACGACAGAAAAGCTTGCACGCCACTTGCGGGACGTCCTCCCCTGCCGCCCCCCATCAGGCAACATCAGCCAGTCATGCCGCCCAAACGCGTGGCATCCCGCCGGTGCCGCTCCCCTCTCGACCCTGCCTGCCGCATCTGGCATACTGGCGCCACCGGCATGATGCCGGAACGAAACCGTCAGGAGGATATGAATGAAAACCCTGGATTGTCGGGGCCTTGCCTGCCCCCAGCCTGTGATGCGCACCCGCGACGCCCTGGAACAGGGACGGCCGCAGGAGCTGCTCGTCCTGGTGGACAACGCTGCCGCCAGCGAGAACGTGAGCCGCTTTTTGCGCCGCAGCGGCTTTGAAGTCAGCGTCAACCAGCCCGAAAACGCATTGTGGGAAGTGCACGGCCTGAGCAGCGCCACACAGGTGGAAGCCCCGGAACAGGCCCCGGCCGCCGCTCCGGCAGCGGACACGGAAAGCCGCAAGACCCTGGTCCTCATCACCACCGATACCCTGGGCCGCGGCGATGACGAACTGGGCGCCCGCCTGATGGAAAACTTCCTGGCCAGCCTGCCCGAACTGGGGGCCTCCCTGTGGCGCATCGTGCTGCTCAACGGCGGCGTCAAGCTGGCGGCCACGGAGGGCAAGTGCCTGGATACCCTGAAGCAGCTGGAAAGCAACGGCGTCAGCATCCTTGTCTGCGGGACCTGTCTGAACTTCTTCAACCTGCTGGAAGCCAAGCAGGTGGGCGAGACCACCAACATGATGGACGTGGTGACCAGCCTTTCCCTGGCTGACAAGGTCATCCGGCCCTGACCGCAACGCCTGCGGGCCGTGCGGGAAAGCACCTTTCCCTGCCCGCGCATGAGGCATAAAAAAAGAGGGACGCTCCGCAGCGTTCCTCTTTTTTTACGTCTTGGCCCCTGCAACAAGGCAGGCCATCTGAAAATTTCCCGGCCTCGCCAGTAGCTTCCCTCATGGGACGGGCCCTTTCTTCTTCCCGCATATCTGCCGGTCCCGGCCGCGTATCCCCTGCCGCAAATTCAGCCAACAAAGCGGCATTTCCCCTCAAAGCCTTCCCCCCTGAAGCCCCTGTACTCCGGTCAGGAGACGATAGCCCTCCCTGTGATCCAACGCCGGGGACCTGCCGGCCAGACCAGAACAAAAGTTTTCGGAGGATGGAGGGGGTACGGGGGAGGAAGGGCCCCTTTTCCAAAAGGGTCCCTTCCTCCCCCGCCCCTATCTCTGGCCTTCCCACAGCCCGGACAGCACTGCAGCCGTGCGGGCCAGCAATTCTTCCGTATGGCGGGCGGTGAGGCCGAAACGCAGCAGGGCCTGCCCGCGCGGTACGGTGGGCCAGCGGGCCCCCAGCACCAGCACCCCGCTCTCGGCCAGACGGGCGGCCAGACGGCGGCAGCGCGCCTCATCGCCCACGGGCACGGACACGATGTGCGCATCGCCCATGACCGGCAGCCCCCGTTCCGTCAGGGCCTGACGGAAAAAGGCCACTCGCGCGGCCAGCGTACGCCGTCGCTCCTCAAGGCGCGGCAGCTCCTCCACCAGCGCCAGCATGCAGGCCGCATGGGCGGGCGGCAGGGCCGTGCTGTGCATGATGGCCGAGGCCAGATGCTCGAACAGGGGCGTGAAGCCCCGGGGCAGCAGCAGGAACGCGCCCCACAGGCCCAGCGATTTGCCCAGCGTGCCCACTACCAGATCGGCCGGGGCCCGGCCGCCATCCCGCAGGGCCTGCGCCGCGCACAGGCCGCGTCCGCCGGGGCCCAGGGCCCCCAGCGCATGGGCTTCGTCCACACAGAGGAAAAATCCGTACCGACGCCGCAGGGCCGCCATGCGTTCCAGATCGAGGGCCGCGCCGTCCATGCTGTACAGGGACTCGGCCATGACCACGGGCTGCGGCGCGTCCGGCGGCAGGGAGGACAGCAGGCGCTCCAGATGGTCATAGTCCAGATGGTTCCAGGCCCGGATGCGGGCCCCGGCCAGCGGCAGGGCCCGCATGACGCTGGCGTGACAGCGCCTGTCCACAAAGGCCTCCTGCCCCTGCTGGAGCAAGGTGGTCACACAGGCCAGATTGGCCTGATAACCGCTGGGCAGGAACAGACATTCCGCAAAACCGAAGTAATCGGCCACGGCCCGGCAGGCCTGGTCCACCACATCGCTGCGGCCCCCGGCCAGACGCGAGGCCGACGCCGACGGCGCATGGGCGGCAAAACAGGCAGCCACCCGCGCCTGCCAGTGCGCATCGGCGGCAAGGCCCAGACCGTCGTTGCTCATGAAGGAGATGTACTCCCGGCCGTCCCGGTACAGCAGCGGCCCGGCGGCTCCCCCGGCCATGGCGGCGCTGTCGCGGGCAAGGCCCAGACGGGCATCGGCGCGCAGGCGGTCGTTCAGACAGTCATAAAGGCTTCGGCGTTGTGGGACAGACATGAGTACAGCTCCCTGTAGCGGCTCTCCAGCAGTTCACGGGAAAAAGAGGCATCGTAGGGCACCAGGCCCACGCGCAGTTCCAGCTCCAGCGGCGGCAGGGGGCCCCCAGGCCCGCAAAGCCCCCGCACGCGCACCAGCGAGGCCGCCACACTGCCGCCCTGTGCCGTCACCCGCACGTCCAGCCGCGCCGTGCCGGACAGGGGCCCGGCAGGCCACGGGGCACGCTCCACGGACAGCAGGAAGGCATGGCAGGAAAAATCCCGCGCCACGCGCTGTTGCAGGGCGGCCGCCTGCGCGGCGGCCTCCAGCACCTGCCAGAAAGGCACGCCCTCACAACGGCGCCAGGCCGTGAGCCCCGGTGGGGACGAATGGGCCCGTGCCGCATCCAGCAAGACGAAGGGCGACGGCGCATCCAGAAAGAAATCCGTGTTCATGGACGCAGATCCACGGCAAGGGCGGCGTTCTGGCCACCGAAGCCGAAATTCTCCAGCAGGCCGCGGGAGGACGGGAAGGGACGGGGCTCCCGCACGAAGTCGAGACGGGGGGAACAGGGCCGTTCCAGATGGCGCACGGGCGACATCCTGCCGTCACGCCAGGCGGCCAGCGCACAGCACAGCTCCAGCGCCCCGCAGGCCGAGGAACCGTGCCCCAGCCAGGATTTGAAGGCCATGACGGCCGGGCCGCCGGGCACATCGCCCAGCAGGCGTTCCCACAGCAGGCTCTCGGCCTGATCGTTGAGCTGCGTGCCCGTGCCGTGGGCCGAAAGCCAGCCCAGCCCGGCGGCATCGAGGCCCGCCTCTTCCAGAGCGCCCCGCACGGCCAGCTCGGCCCAGGTGCCCCGTGCTTCGGGCGCGGTCAGGCTCTCGGCATCCACGGAGGCCCCGTAGCCCAGGATCTCCGCATGGACATGGGCGCCCCTGGCCTGCGCCGAGGACAGGCTCTCCAGCACGAAGGCCGCGCCGCCCTCACCGGGCACGAAGCCGTCCCGGCCCATGTCGAAGGGACGCGGGCCCGTACCGGGCGCACAAAGACTGAGGGCCCGGGCCTTGTGATAGCCCAGCAGTCCGCCCAGCGAAAGGCGGCTGTCCCCGGCCGCGACCAGTACGGCGTCGGCCAGACCGAAGCGTATGCGCCGCCAGCCTTCGCCCAGGGCCTGCAGGGCCGAAGCGCAGGCCGCGTTGACGGTCAGGGCCTCGCCATGGCAGCGGGCAAAACGGGCCAGGGCCCCGGCGGCGGTATTGGGCAGCCAGCGCAGCAGCCAGAGCGCGCCCAGCGTCGCGGTATCCTGCGGCGGCAGGCCCGGTTCACCGGTGACGTCCAGCATGGGCCCCACGGCGGCGATGATCTGCGAACGGACGGGCAGGCCCGCCTCCAGTCCGGCATCACGCAGGGCACGCAGGCCCGAAAGGACAGCCATCCGGCTGCCCCGGTTCAGGTAATGGCGATGCCGCCAGCCTTCGAACTGCTGCCGGGCCTCGTCCTGGCCCCAGTCTTCCGCCGGGCAGACGGAAAGCCCTTCCAGCGCGCCGGAGGCCCGAAAGGCATCACGGCCCTCGCGCAGGCTGCGGGCCACGCTGTCCAGATCATGGCCCAGCGCCGTGCAGCAGCCCGCACCGCTGATGACGACCCGCTCAGGCACGGCCATCAGGCTCCCTGCCGTGTGGCCTCAAGGGCCTGTTCCACCCAGTGGGCGATGTCGCCCAGGGTCAGGGGCGATTGCAGGGCCATGCCGTCGGCATCCGTATAATAGGCGGCCAGCTGCTGCCGCCGCGCTTCGTCCAGATGGCCGTAATGCTCGCGCAAAAAGGCGGCCGCATCCGGGGCGCCGGCCAGCTGGTAACGCAGGGAACGCAGGAAGGCGCGCTCCTCGTCCACAAAGATATGGAAGGTGGCACCCAGCTGCACGCTCACTTCCAGCAGGTCGATGGATTCACAGGGCAGATCCTGCATGAGCAGGATATCGTCGCTCAGGGTCGCGGCATCGCGCTCGAACAGATTGGCCACGATCTCGCGCACCTTGAGACTGATCTCGTCGTATCGCATCACAGCTCCGGGAGTTTGAGGGCCCCGAGGCCCCCGTCAAGAGTCACCACGCTGCCGTTGATGGCCGCGGCCTCCGCCGACAGCAGGAAACACAGGCCCGGCAGCACGTCGTCCGGGCCCAGGCAGCGCCCGGCGGGCATGGCACGGGCCACCTGCCCGTGGCGGGAAAGGAATTCGTGCCCGCGTCCGGCATCCAGCCAGCTCAGACGGGCGGAACAGGCGCTGAGGCCACGTCCGGCCAGCTCCACGCCGAGGCTGCGGTACAGGCCCTCACCGGCCAGCTTGGCCGCGGCGTACCAGCCCTGCCCGGGCGACGGCCGCTGCGCGGCACTGGACGAGACGAAGACACAACGGCCGAAACGGCGGGCCAGCATGGCCCGGCTCACGGCACGCAGGCAGCGGGCACGCAAGGCGATGTCATCATCCGCCCAGCGCTCTATGGCCTCGGGCGCCGCCATGGCCACCAGCTGTTCGAAACGGGAATGCAGCAGATCCGCCAGATGCCCCACCGGCCGGCCCAGCAGGGCTTCACAGCGGGCGGGCAGGGTCTCGGGATCGCCAAGGACAAGGGCGGGCAGGCCGTCCTGCGCACAGCGGGCGCAGCCTGCGTCATCACGGCAGACACAGCAGACCTGCGCCCCTTCGGCGCGCAAGGCCAGCGCCAGGGCACGGCCCAGCTCGCTGCTGCCGCCAAGGATGAGGACAGAACCATGGAACGTCAATCGCATGGCCGCATAGTGAAAAAAAAGCGGCCCGGGCGCAAGGGCCCTGCCGCACACGGCCTGCGCCAGGCCATGGACAGGCCGGGATAAAGCCTGAAGATGCACCGGGCATGAGGCCCATAGGGCCATCCGGCATCACCCTCACAACAAAACCGGGAGACCGGCAGCCGCGCGTCCGCTCTGCGCAGCGCACGACCCGCCAATGACCGGAAGGAAGTTTTTTGCGGGAAGATGGAAGCTCCAGAAGGCGGAAAAGGGCGCTTTCCCCAAAGCCTCCTTCGTCTCCTTCGGCAAGATCCCCTTGAAAATAGGGCTACCTTCCCCTCACTCCAGAGAGAACACGGCTTCGGCCAGGCAGGCATCGCCGTGCAGCAGACGGCAGCGGACCTCCGACGGCAGGGCGTCGCCCCTGTCTTCAGGCTCCATACGGCACAGCAGGTCGCTGTCAGGCAGGACGAAATGGCGGAAGCGTGCCCGGCGCACGGCACGGACACGGCGGGACGGAAAGGCCTCTTCCACGGCCCGGCGCATGGCTTCCAAAAGGCAGGAACCGGGCACACGGGGCGCACCGGGAAAATGATCGGCCAGCAAGGGCGCATGGCCGGGAAAGCGCAGCACGGCCTCCAGGGGCGGCATCATTCGCCCCAGAGCAGATGCAGGGGACCGGCCGGAGCCAGTTTTTCCAGCGGGATGAAGACGCGCTGCGTCCCGGCGGCCCAGGGAGCCACCTGATAAGGCTGGAAGTAGACACGCACCCCGCCGGGCACCAGGGCCAGCGCGGAAAAATTGTCCGCCAGGGGTTCGGTGCCGTCGTGGATCATGCTGTCCACCCGGCCGCCGCCCAGACGGGTGGCAAGCTCCTTCCGGGACACGGCGGACATGATCTCCAGAGCCTTGTCCACGTTCTCGAAGATGTCCACCAGCCCCAGACGCTGGCCGGAAAGCAGGCTGTAGGTCAGCGGGATCACGTCCAGATTGCCGTGCGCGCCGCCGGTGTAGGTCCAGATCTCGAAGACGATGCTCAGGGCATTGGCCGAGGGACGCGTCAGGGTGTAGGAGCCTATGAGCTCGCAGGGCGGGAGTTCCTGCTCCTGCCACTCAAGGGCCAGCGGCGCCAGCTCGGCCTCGAAGGTCGAGGCGATGCGCTCCACCCAGTCGGCCACGTCGCGGTCCACGTCCTTGCGGCCCAGCATGGGATAGGTGACGGTGATGTCCGGCTTGCCCGGCCGGGAAACGCGGCGCAGGTTGCAATCCGTGACGGAGATGGGGGCAAGGGCGGGCTCGGGACGGGAGTCGGCCAGCATGGTGCCGTGCCCGTGCGCGGCGCTGGCCGTGGGACACAGATCAGGAGACAGTGCGAAGCACGACAGCAGGGCCGCCAGCGCAAGCATGCGAGCGGACCGGCAACAGGATCCCGGCAGATGACGGAGATTCCCAGAGCTGAACATCATACCCCCCAGACGACGGAAAAAGAGATCGCGGCATGGCGCCGCAAGCTGCTTGTAGAGGGCTCCTGCGGCCCTGTCAAGCCTTGCGGGAGCAAATAAAAGGCCGGTCTACCGACCCTGCGCGGACAGGGGGAAGACCGGCCGTAGGGAGCCTCTCCTCCAGACGGAGGCAAGGCCTTAATGATGCACGATATCCCGGACCTTGACGTGGAAGCCGTAACGCAGTTCGGCCACCAGGCGCCAGTGCCGCAGCAGGAGCAGGCCCGCCAGGATCAGGTACGTCCAGGCATAGAAGTTGTGCAGGCGCAGCGGGTCGTGGGGCAGGCCCAGCAGGGCTTCCAGCTGCACGTCATAGAAGGGCGAGAACAGCTGGGCCAGGAAGAACACCAGCAGGGCCGCCGCCTCGCGCAGGCCCAGGCGCAGGTCCAGCAGCAGGGCCACGGCAAAGATGGACTGGCCGGCCGTGAGGAAGATCTCCTGGAACTGGTGCGGGTCCAGGTTGATGGGGGTGGTGCCGCCGGAAGACACGGCGTAGACACCGGGGATCATGCCCACCAGCAGGGTCCACTGGTTGAGCTTGGAGGACAGCAGGCTGCCCAGGGCCAGACCGGCGTTGCCGCGGAAGGCGAACATCAGGGCCACGATGAATTCCGGCGCTTCGGAAGCGATGGGCGCCAGCCACTGCACCAGCAGGAACTCGTTGATGCCCAGGATCTTGCCGCTGGCCACCAGACTTTCGCTGAAGGGTTCGGCGTTGAACAGGATCACCAGGGCCGCGAACAGGAACAGACCGGCCACGGCACGCATGCGGGCGGGACGCGAGAGCTTGGCCAGGGTGGCCGCCGGGCCTTCGGGCTCCTCTTCCTCACAGGGGCGGCGGGCGATGATGCACATGTAGGCCACATAGATGCCCAGGAAGACCACGCCATCGAACAGGGTCAGGGAGCCCTTGAGCGGGATCAGCAGGGCATAGAGGGTGGCCAGGCCCAGGAAGAGGATGTCGGTGCGCTTTTCTTCGTGCAGGGCCACATAGTTATGGAAGCGGCCCGCGAAGATCAGCACGATGGCCGTCCAGCCGATACCGATGAGCAGCCGGTTGGCGCCCGTCATGTTGGCGATGGCATAATGCGAGTAGGCGCTTTCGGGATGCTGGCCCGCCATCCAGGTAAAGTACATGTCCACGGCGTATTCGGGCAGCACGGCGATGAAGGCCACCACGGCCACGGCCACGGCCTGGGGGATGTCGAGCTGGGCCACTTCGCAGGCCCAGGTCAGCAGGAAGGACGCGCCCAGGATGGCCAGGCCGGCCAGTACGGCCACCAGCATGGGGGAAACGTCCGCAGGGGCAAGGCGCAGGGCCAGGCCCGGCAAGGTCATGAGGATAGCCAGAAGGTAGGGACGCAGGTCGCGCAAAGACATGACGGTCTCCTTGGCGGGGTTTGGGTTTTACACAAAAAAAAAGACCTTGGCTGCATGCAGTCATGCGGCCAAGGTCTCACTAGTCGGCAGGGCCAACGGCAGCACCAGACGTGATGTCAGGCTGTTGATGCTGCCAGGGTCTCAAGGACCCAGTTACTCCCCTTAGGTGCGGATAAAATAGTTGCTCTCTCCCCGCCTGTCAAGCCTGAATCCGCCTTTTTCCTCCCCGTGGCCGTTCCCCGGATTGCAGGGCAGATGCCTCTCTGCTATGAGTAGCGTCATGAACATCATCTGCCCTCAATGCGGTTTCAGCCGTCCTTTCCCTCCCGATCGCGCTCCGGCGCATTCGGTGATCGCCACCTGCCCCCAGTGTTCCTGCCGCTTCCGCTTCCATCCCCAGGATGGCAGCAGCGAGCAGCTTTCGCCCGTCCGCAATGAAGCCGCTCCGGCGGCCAGCGATCTGCCCCCCGGCGCCATCATCCCCGGCATGGGGGATGACGGGGAAGGCGGGGCCCCCTGCCGCCGCGAAGATCCCCGCGAGGAGATCCCGCCCTTCCGGCCCCGTGACCGGCAGGAAGAGCCCACGCCGCAGGCAGACGACGAGCCGCTTGAAGATGACTTCCGGGACGACGACGCCGACGACGACCGCCCCGGCCTGCCTTCCGGCAACCCCTGGGACGTGGCGCCCGCGCCTTCGGGCTGGATGGTGGCCTTTTACCGTACGGCCACGCGCATCATGTTCGGCGCGCCGGCCTTCTTCAGCTGCCTGCGCCCGCATCGCCGCTCCCTGCGCGCCCTGAGCTTCTACCTGATCGTCAGCGTCATCCTTTCCGTGGTGCAGCTGCTCTGGATGCGCGGCATGACCTCCATGCTCGTGGACGGAGGCATGGACCCGCAGATGCAGCAGATGATGGCCAGCACCCTGGCCATCCATGAGAGCATGCCCCTGTTCGTGCTCAAGCAGGTGGCCTTCGTGACCCTGCAGCTGTATGTGCAAAGCGCCCTGCTCTATCTCATGTACCGGCTCATCCTGCGCGACAAGCCGGAATTCGACCTGATCTTCCAGGTCAGCGCCTACGGCTCGGCGCCCATGCTGCTGTGCGTCATCCCCGTGCTGGGGGCGCTCACCGGCCTGGTCTGGAGCCTGGCCTGCACCCTTGTGGGCTACAAGACCGTGCTGCGCCTGGACTGGAGCCAGACGTTGCTGGGCTACGCGCCCGTTTTCCTGCTGGAGATGTTCCTGCTCCTGCAGGTGATGCAGATGCTCTAGCCCCATATCGACCTGACCTTTTCGGGCCCGCCGCTGCCGCCAGCGCGGGCCTTTTCCCCCTCCGCCCGTGCCACCCATGAACGAAAACCCTTCCCAGCCCGTCCAGGACGCTCCCGCTCCTGGAGAAAAAAACGGTTTCGACCTCACCCGGCTGCTGCTGCCGGGAAGCATCGTCCTGGCCCTGTGCCTGCTGCTCTGCATCTGGCTGTGCATCGACATCTTCATCTGGCCGCTGGGCACGCGCCAGCGCATCCTCATGTGCCTGCTGCTGTTTGCCCTGCTCCTGCTGCTGGGCCTGGGCGCCTGCCTGTGGCGCGGCATCTACCTGCCCCTGCTCACGGCCCTGCGCGAACTGGGCCCCGATGCCGACGGACGCATGCCGCAGGGCTCGCCCGTGCCCGCCATCACCTGCCGCATCCGCCGCATGCACGAGAACATGCAGCGCACCCGCCTGGCCCTTGAGGAAAGCCACGAGAACCTGCGCCAAAACCTGCGCCAGACCGAAAAGATGGCCCTGGTGGGCAAACTGGCCGCCGGGGTGGCCCACTCCATCCGCAACCCGCTGACGGGCCTCAAGCTGCGCCTGTTCTCCTTCACCCGGGGCATGGAGCTTTCCCCGGCCCAGCAGGAAGATGTGCAGGCCATGAACGAGGCCGTGCGGCACATGGAAGCCATCACCAGCAATTTTCTGGAATTTTCGCGCCGTCCGCGCCTGAGCAAGGAGCCGCTGGACATGAGCGAGGTGCTGGACCGTACCCTCATCCTGCTGCAACCGCGCATGGAAGCCTACAAGGTGACCCTGCGCCGCACGCGGCACGCGCCCCTGCCCCGGGTGGACGGCGATGCCGAACAGCTGCGCGAGGCTCTGGCCAACCTCATCATCAATGCCTGCGAAGCCGCCGGTACCGACGGGGAAGTGCGCATCAGCGAAGAGCGCGGCCGCCTGGCCCCGCTGGGGCCCGTGGTGGTCATCCGCATCGAGGACAGCGGCCCCGGCGTGCCCGAAGAGCTGCACGAGGTCATCTTCCAGCCCTTCATGAGCACCAAGGTGGAGGGCACGGGCCTGGGCCTGCCCATCGCCCGGCGCATCTTTGAAGAACACGGCGGCTGGCTGCACCTGCACAACGCACCGGGACACGGGGCCAGCTTCGTCATGGTACTGCCTGTCCGCAAGGGGGACGACGTATGGCTGAGATCCTCATAGTCGACGACGACCACCACCTGCGTCAGGGCTTCCAGCGCCTGCTGGACGCCGAAGGCTACGAGACGCGCACCGCCGCCTCGGCCGAGGAGGCCCTGAACCTCATGCGGGAAAAGATGCCGCAATGCGTGGTCATGGACGTGCGCATGCCCGGCATGGACGGTCTGGAAGCGCTCAAGCGGATGCGTGCCCTGGAGGGCTGTCCGCCGGTGGTCATCATGACGGCCTATTCCACCACCGAGACCGCCATCGAAGCCACCCGGCTGGGGGCCTTCGACTACATGCTCAAGCCCTTCGACATCCCACAGGTGCTGGAGCTGCTGCAACGGGCCCTGGCCGCGGGAGAGAGCCAGCGCCGCCACGAGGCCCAGTCCGCCGAGGAGGCTCTGGGCGAAGAGGACGACATCCGCCTGGTGGGACATACGCCCCCCATGCAGGAGCTGTACAAGGCCATCGGCCGCGTGGCGCCCACCGATGCCCTGGTGCTGATCCGGGGCGAATCCGGCACGGGCAAGGAGCTGGTGGCCAATGCCATCTGGCGCTACAGTCCGCGCTCCCGCCGTCCGTTCTCGGTCATCAACTGCGTGGCCATCCCCGACACCCTGCTGGAGAGCGAACTTTTCGGTTATGAACGCGGTGCCTTCACCGGCGCGCAGCACCGCCGCATCGGCCGTATCGAACAGGCCGCGGGCGGTACCATCTTCCTGGACGAGATCGGCGACATGCCGCCGGGCATCCAGGCCAAACTGCTGCGCCTGCTGCAGGAAAAACAGATCCAGCGTCTGGGCGGGCATGACTCCATCGACGTGGACGTGCGCATCATCGCCGCCACCAACGCCAATCTGGAGCAGGCCGTGGCCGACGGACGCTTCCGCGAGGACCTGTACTACCGCCTCAAGGTGGTGACCCTCTGGACCCCGCCGCTGCGCGAACGGCGCGAGGACATCCCGGCCCTGGCGGCCTTTTTGCTGCACCGGCAGGCCGCCGAGCTGCACCGGCCCGATCCCGGTCTGGAAGAAGAGGCCCTGCGCTATCTGGCCGGTCTGGACTGGCCCGGCAACGTGCGGGAACTTTCCAATGCCCTGCAGAAGGCCCTGGTCTTCAACAGCGGCGCCCCGGTGAGCATCCGCGACCTGCAGCTGGTGCTGGATTCCCCGGCATCGCATCCCCCCGCGGCGGGCCTCAGCATCAACGGCAACGGCGATACCGGCCCTGCCCCGGGCGTACGCCGCTCCCCCGTCGGCACCGGGAACGGCTTCCACGAAGGGGAAGCTCCTGTCGAAGACGCCCCGGCTCCTGCTGGCGTACCTCACAACGACGAACAGCGCAGCCTGGCCAGCATCGTCACGGCCTGCCTCCGGTCCGGCGATCCTTCGCCCTTCGACACCTGCATGGACATCATGGGCAGGGCCGTGGTGCGCGAGGCCCTGCGCCAGTGCCGGGGCAACCGCTCGCAGGCGGCCCGCCTGCTGGGCCTTTCCCGTCCCACCCTGCTGGCGCGCATGGAAAAATACGGCCTGAAGATCGAGACCCGCATCAGCGACGAATGAGGGCCGCGGGACAAACGCCCATCACCGCTTCAATGCTCCGCCATCCCAGGGCCTGCCGGTCTCCGGCGGGCCTTCTTTTTTGCCTGCCGGCACGGCGGCCTTCCCGACACACCCCGGCACGGATGTCCCGCCAAAAACGTCCCGCCGTACGCGCGTGAGGCTCCCTCCGCCATGCCCTGCCGCGCCCTCAGCCCCCAGGCACAGCCCCAAACGGCCCGCCCGGTGACGGCACCTTCCCCCGCCGCACGTTTTTGCGGCATGGCAAGGCCATCTTTCCCGGCCAACGGGCACAAAAAAAGGCGCCGCCCCGAAGGGCAGCGCCTGGAAAAGTCAGGACCGGCCGAACTTACTTGTTCAGGCAGCAGGCGTCGTCCACCTTGAAGAAGGCAGCGGCCTTGGCGCCACACACGGGGCAGCTGTCACAGGGGCCTTCGTGGGTGTAGCCGCAGACCTTGCAGACGTAGAAGTCGACGTTGTCGAAAGCGTGGTTGTCAGCGGCAGCCTTCTTGTACAGGTTGGCGTGCACTTCTTCCACCTTGTTCACCATGTCCATGTACTTGGCCACGGCGGTCTGGCCTTCGGCTTCGGCTTCCTTGATCATTTCAGGATACATCTTGGTGAATTCGTAGGTCTCACCACCGATGGCGTCCTGCAGGTTGGCGGCGGTGTCGCCGATCTTGCCGGCGTTCTTCAGATGGGTGTGGGCGTGGATGGTTTCGGCGGCGGCAGCGGCGCGGAACACCTTGGCCACACCGGACAGGCCTTCCTTGTCGGCAGCCTGGGCGTAGGCGAGGTATTTGCGGTTGGCCTGGGATTCACCGGCGAAAGCAGCCATCAGGTTTTCGAGAGTCTTGCTCATTGTGGTTCTCCTTGGGGGGTATATGTTCAAAAAAGTGTTGTCTTAATCAGGAACGATTCCTGTTTACAGAAAACTCATGCCTTTGTAAAGCATTTTTTTGCGTATTTTTATTTCCGCCCCCAATAAATAAGGCTCGAATGGCCCGCGTCAATGTCCCGGAGCCGGATTAGCACCGTCTTTCCTGCACAAAAACGCCCTTTGTTCCATGCCCTGTCCGCAAAGCTTGCGAGCCGGGCCAAGGCAGGCTAAAAAAACGGCATGACAGCGACCACATCCCTTGCACAAGCCCTTTCGGCCCAGGACATCATCCGCCATTATGACCTGATGCCCCACGTGGAAGGCGGCCACTACCGGCGCGTCTGGTGCAGCTCGCAGGATCTGCAGCCCGAGAGCCTTCCCTGCGGCATCTACGGCAGCCGCCCGTGCAGCACGAGCATCCTGTATCTGTTGCAGGCGGGCGAGCGCTCACGCCTGCACCGCATCCGCCAGGATGAGTTATGGCATTTCCATCTGGGCGGCCCTTTGCGCCTGTACTGCCTGACCCCTGACGGCAAGGAGCTGGACAGGATACTGGGGGCCGACATCCTGGCCGGCCAGCATCTGCTGCTGCCCATGCCCGGCGGCTGCTGGTTCGGCGCCGAACCCTGCCCGGGGACGGATTTTTCCCTGGTCTCCTGTACGGTGGCGCCGGGCTTCGATTTTCGTGACTTCGAGCTGGCCAAGGCGGCCTGTCTGGTACGCCGCTATCCTTTTGCCAAAGAAGGCATCGAACATTTTTGCCGGCTGCCTGACGGCTGTCCCGATCCCGGGAAAGGCTACCGGGAATGAGCCGCTTCCCCATCCCCGCGGCCGATGCCGCCGCCCCCTTCCAGACCGAGATCATCATCCGGCGCAGCCGTTTTTTGACCCATTGCGCGCATACGCCCGGCATGGAAGCCGCCCGCGCCTTCGTGGAGCAGATCCGCACCAAACACGCCGACGCCACCCACAACTGCTGGGCTTTCGTGGCCGGGGCTCCGGGACACAGCGGCCAGGTGGGCTTCTCGGATGACGGCGAACCGCACGGCACGGCCGGGCGCCCCATGCTGCAGGTGCTGCTGCATTGCGGTGTGGGCGAGATCACCATGGTGGTCACACGCTGGTTCGGCGGCGTCAAACTGGGCACCGGCGGCCTGGTGCGCGCCTATCAGGATTCGGTGCGCGAGAACCTGGCCACCCTGCCGCTGGCTGAAAAAGTGCCTACCGTGGAGCTGGACGTCCAGCTGGACTATGCCCATCTGGACCGCCTGCACCGCCTGCTGCCCACCTTCGAGGCCCGCGTCTGCGCCGAGGCCTACGATCAGGCCGCCCGGGTACGCATCTGCCTGCCCGAGGCCCTGCGCGGCCCCTTCGAGGAAGCCATCGCCGGACGTACCGACGGCCGCGCCCGCTGTACGCCGGTCGAGGAAGCGTGAGGCAGGGGGCTGCCGCAAGACACTTCCTGCCGTCCCCCTCAAAGCGTCTCCGGCATATCCACAAAAAGGCTTCCCGCCCGAACCGGCCCGCGCATCCGGCAGGCGCAGGCCCGTCCGCCTTTTCAGGCACGCCCCTTCCAGGGGAAGATGGCCAGCAGTCCCAGACCGGGATACGGATCCCCCCAATATAAAAATAAGCCCCGCCTGCTGTCCGGCAGACGGGGCTCGTCCATTCTTCAAACTCGGCGGGAGGAGATCCGTTCTCCCCCGGCAGCGTCCTTACTGTATCACCTTCACCGGCACATCGGGAGCCAGGCGCACGATACCGTCGATGATGACCTGTTCCCCGGCCTTGAGCTCGCCTTCCACCACGCTGATGTCACCAGACTCAAAGAGGATGTTCACCTTGCGGTAAGAGGCCTTGCCGTCGGCACCGGCCACATAGAGGTAATTTTCCTCACGGCCGCTCTGCACGGCCCGGCTGGGGATGGCCAGGGCCTGGCGCGCCATGCCCAGCGGCAGTTCCACGGTCACGAACTGGCCGGGCCAGAGGCGACGGTTCTCATTGTCGAAGGTGGCACGCAGCTGGATGGTGCCGGTGGTGGTATCCACGCTGTTTTCCACCAGGGTCAGCAGGCCCTTTTCGGTCTGCCCGCCCGTGGGGGTCACGTCCACTTCCACAGGTCCGGCATGCATGCGGTCGAGGATCAGGGAAAGATGCCGCTCCGGCACCGAAAAGGTCACATAGATGGGCGAAAGGGTGTCGATGCTGACGATGGGGGTGGTATCGGAGCTGCGCACCATATTGCCCTTGTCCACCTTGAGACCGCCCACACGACCGCTGATGGGCGCGCGCAGGGTGCAGTAGGAAAGGTCGAGGGCGGCGCTTTCCACCGCGGCCTTGTCGGCCTGCACGGTGGCGCGCAGGGCCGCGGCCTCGGTGGCGGTCTGTTCGTAGGCCTCGCGGCTCACATAGCCGTTGCCCACCAGCTTGCCGTAACGGCCCGCATCGTTGGTGGCCTTGTGCAGCTGGGCCTCGGACTTGGCCAGCTGGCCCTTCTTTTCGCGCAGGGTGGCTTCAAAGGGACGCGTATCGATGGTCAGCAGCACATCGCCTTCCTTCACGTCCTGGCCTTCCGTAAAATGCACCTTTTCTATCTCGCCGGTCACACGGGGAGTGAGCCCCACACTGGCGGAAGCCTTGACGTTGCCCACAGCGCCGAGCACGCGCGGCACGTCCTGCGGCTGTACCGTCATCACATGCACGGGCGCGGCCTGTCTGCCGCCCTGTCCGTCCTTGTCGCCGGAACAGGAGGCCAGCACGGGGACGAGCAGCAGCAGGAAGATGGCAAGATGTTTCATGGCAGTCCTCACGATTTTCTGAATGATGCCTCAAAAACGTTGCACACCAGACACATCGCGTCAAGAAAACAAATGTGTGGGCCTGCCCGGGAGCGCTTGCCCTCCCTGCCTTCCCGGACGGACAGCGGCCCCGGGACAATTGACTTTCCCCCCTGTGCGGGCATAATAATCCCGCGGCGGGAGAGCCCGCGAACTCATCCGAAATTTCCGATGCTGGAGGCACAAGAATTGGCAAAAAACCGCGCATTGCAACAGTGGCGGGTGGAAGATTCCATCGAACTGTACGGTATCCGCAACTGGGGAGCCGGCTTTTTTACGGTGTCCGATGAAGGGGACGTGGTCGTCTGCCCGCAGGGCCCAAAGGGCCCGCAGATCTCCATACCGGAGATCATCTCCGGCTTGCGTGAACGCGGCTATGACATGCCCGTGCTGCTGCGCGTGGAAAACATCCTGGACTCCCGTATCGCCAGCCTGCACGAGTCCTTCCGCAAGGCCATCAAGAACCTGAACTATCAGGGCGAGTACCGCGGCGTCTTCCCCATCAAGGTCAACCAGCAGCAACAGGTGGTGGAAAAGATCGCCCAGTTCGGCTCCCGCTACCATCACGGTCTGGAAGTGGGCTCCAAGGCGGAGCTCATCGCCGCCGTCTCCCTGATGCGCGATACCGAAGCCTGCATCGTCTGCAACGGTTACAAGGATGAGGAGTTCATTGACCTGGGCCTGCAGGCCCAGCGCCTGGGCTTCAACCTGTTCTTCGTGCTGGAGATGCCCAGCGAACTGGACGTTCTGCTCTCCCGCAGCCGTGAACTGGGCATCCGCCCCAACATCGGCGTGCGCGCCAAGCTCTCGGTCAAGGCCAGCGGCCACTGGACCGACTCCGGCGGCGAGCGCTCCACCTTCGGCCTTTCCCCGGCCCAGATCGTGGACGTGGTGGACAAGCTCAAGGCCTGCGACATGCTGGACTGCTTCCGCCTGCTGCACTACCACCTGGGCTCTCAGGTCTCCAACATCCGCGACATCCGCACCGGCGTCATGGAAGGCGCGCGCCTTTATGTGGGCCTGGTGCAGGAAGGCGCGCCCATGGGCTACCTTGACCTGGGCGGCGGTCTGGCCGTGGACTACGACGGCTCGCACACCAATTACATCTCGTCGCGCAACTACAATCTGGACGAATACAGCGCCGACATCGTGGAAGCCATCATGAGCATCCTCGACGAGCAGCAGGTGCCGCACCCGCACATCATCACCGAATCCGGCCGCGCCACCGTGGCCTACTATTCCGTGCTGTTGTTCAACGTGCTGGACGTGAGCGCCGTGGAAGAGGCCCAGCTGCCCGCCGAGCTGCCCGAAGACACCCCCGAGCCCGTGCTGAACATGCGCGAGGTCTACGGCAACATCAGCCTGCGCAACCTGCAGGAATGCTACAACGACGCCATCTACTACCGTGACGAGATGCGCAAGCTCTTCTCCACGGGCCGCGTGAACCTGCGCCAGCGTACCCTTTCGGAGCGTTTCTTCTGGGCCATCATCATGCGCATCGCCCAGGAAAAGGTGAAGCTCAAGACCGTGCCCCGCGACCTGCAGGACATCGACGTGAGCCTGGCCGACATCTACTACGGCAACTTCAGCGTCTTCCAGTCCCTGCCGGACAGCTGGGCCATCGACCAGCTCTTCCCGGTGATGCCGGTGCACCGTCTCAACGAGTTCCCCTCACGCCAGGGCATCATCTCGGACATCACCTGTGACTCTGACGGCCGCATCGACCACTTCATCGACCCGCAGGGCCTCAAGACCACCCTGGACCTGCATCCCCTGAAGGACGGCGAGGAATACTATCTGGGCGTCTTCCTAGTGGGTGCCTACCAGGAGACTTTGGGCGACCTGCACAACCTCATGGGCGACACCAACGTGGTCTCCATCCGCGTCGATCCCGACGGCGGCTATGAGTACGTGCGCGAGATCCGGGGCGACTCCGTGGCCGACATCCTGAGCTATGTGGAATACGACCCCCGCCGTATCCTGGACGACCTGCGCGCCACGGCCGAACGCGCCGTGCGGGCCGGACGCCTGACCCCCAGCGACCGCTTTGCCGTGCTCCAGGCTTTTGAAGACGGCCTGCGCGGCTACACCTATTTCGAACGCTAGGAAAGAGGGCGCTCGCAGGGGAAGGGACCTTTTCCCGGAGCTGGAAAGCCCCTCTCCTTGCGCCTCTCCAAAGCGCTTTCTGCAAACGTCGAACGCCCGGCATTTCCTGCCGGGCGTTCTTGTTTTGCCGCACGGGACGCGCCACATGAAGGCAGCCAGGTCGCACGCCGACTAGAGCAGGGCCGACGTCAATGCCCGGGAGCTTTTTCTCCCGATCCGGGGCGTCGCAGGCAGTGCGATCATCAATCAGCCTCTCAGACCACGCTTGGAAGCCTTGATGGGGTTGATCTTCTTCTTGGCTTCGTCGGTGTAGACCGGGATGCGGTGGGCATTGGCCTCGGCCAGGCGAACGGGGTCCAGATCGAGGGCCAGCAGGCGGGCTTTGGTGGTGGCCCTGCTGCCGGAATAGCGGTGGGGGTCCGCCAGGTTCTTGTCCAGATAGTTGGCACTGGTCAGATACAGGCCGCGCTCGTCGATGGCCAGGCAGAATTCCTGCCCGTTTTCCATGACGGTCTGGATGACCATGCCGGAGGTAGTGCCGAAGCGATTGTCCATACGCTCTCCTTTGCTGGGTATTTGCATCAGTTTATAGAAAAAGAATTTCATTTTCAATTAAAATATCCCAGCAATTTTTCCTGACGCTGCTCGCCCTTCTAACGGGTACGTGCAAACACCCGCTCTCCCGCATCACCTGCCGGGGGACAGGCTGTCAGGCACGGCCTTCTTGGCAGGCAGCGTTCCGTCTTTCCTCATAAGGCATACTTTAGGGGGGAGATGCAGGGGCAAGGGGCACTCTGCCGCACGTGCCGGCGACCAGCCGACGGCCCGCAGGCCGTGCCCGTTGCGCCGAAAAAAGCTGCGGGCAGCGACGGGCAGCGCAAGGGCCCCTCCCCCTGGATAACGTATCATTTACCCATACAGATGGCAGCGGACCCGCCAGCCGGACTCCAGCTCCTTCCACTGCGGGGCTTCCTCGCGGCAGCGTTCCGTGGCCTGCGGACAGCGGGGATGGAAGCGGCAGCCCGACGGCGGATCCAGCGGGCTCGGCAGCTCGCCCCGGATGTTCTGCTGGGGCGCGCGCACCGGGCTTTTGCCGTCGCGCAGATCCTCAAAGGAAGGCACCGAGGCCAGCAGGGCGCGCGTATAGGGATGGGCGGGCTCCCGGAGCAGACGCTCGCGCGGGCCCTCTTCCACGAAACGGCCCAGATACATGACCAGGATGTGAGGGCACATGAAGCCCACCACGGCCAGATCGTGGGAAATGAACAGATAGGCGGGCCCGAAATCCTCCTGCACCTGCCGCAGCAGGTTGAGGATCTGCGCCTGCACCGAGGCATCCAGCGCCGAGACCGGCTCGTCGCAGACGATGAGGTCAGGATGGGTCATGAGCGCCCGGGCCACGGCGATGCGCTGCCGCTGACCGCCGGAGAACTCGTGCGGGTAGCGGCGTTCCAGACCGGCCAGGCCCACCGTGGCGAACATGTCGCGCACCCGCTCCCGGCGTTCCCTGCGGCTCAGGCGCTCCCCGGCCAGCAGGCTCTCCTCCACCGAGGTGCCCACCGTGCAGCGGGGATCGAGGGAAGAGAACGGGTCCTGAAAGACCATCTGGATGCGTCCGGCCGCCATGCTGCCCGCTCCGGCAGGCGGCAGCGGCGCGCCCCGGAACAGGATGCGGCCGCCGGTGGGACGTTGCAGACCACAAACCAGACGGCCCAGCGTGGACTTGCCGCAGCCGGATTCGCCCACCAGCCCGAGGCTCTGGCCGGGCCGCAGGACAAGATCCACCCCGTCCACGGCCCGCAGATGGCGCACTTCGCCCAACATGCCCTGACGCACCGGGAAGTGGCAGCGCACATCTTCCAGCGTCAGCAAATCGTCCCTGTTCCCGGTCTCCATCACAGGCCTTCGTCCACCTGCGCCTCTGCAAAGGTGGCCATCTCGTTGAAGATGTTCACGGCGCAGCGCAGCAAATGATAGGCCACGGCGCCGCCGGTGCCCTCGCCCAGCCGCATGTCCAGGTGCAGCAGGGGCGTGCCGCTGTCCAGCGCGCCCAGGGCGGGCACATGGCCGGGCTCGGCCGAGGCATGGGACAGGATGGCGTACTGGGCCACCAGCGGGCAGATGCGCACCGCGGCGGCATAGGCGGCGCTGCAGATGAAGCCGTCCACCAGTATGGGCAGGGAGCGCGACGCGGCCCCCAGCATGATGCCGGCCATGATGGCCAGCTCGAAACCGCCCAGCGCGGCCAGGATGTCCACCCCGTCGCCCTTCAGGGCCGCGGCGTTGACCTCTAAGGCGCGACGCACGATGGCGGCCTTGTGGCGCACCCGTTCGGGATCGGAACCGGCCCCCGGGCCCGTGGCCACGTCAGGGTCGAAACCGAACAGCGCACAGTTGATGGCCGTGGCCGGCGTGGAGTTGCCGATGCCCATCTCGCCGGTGCCGAAACAGCGGTAGCCCTTGTCCGCGAACTCCTCCACCAGGGCGATGCCGTGGCGCAGGCCCTGCAGGCAGGTCTCGCGGCTCATGGCCGGGCCCTTGCTGATGTCGGCGGTACCGTCACCCAGGCGGCGGTCGATGAGCAGCTCGTGCGGCTCGTAGGGGCCCCCGGCGCAACCGGCATCCACCACGCGCAAATCCATGCCGCTGCTGCGGCACAGCACGTTGACGCCCGCGCCGCCGTTGAGGAAGTTGCGCGTCATCTGGCGGGTCACGGCCTGCGGCATGGGCGAGACGCCCTGGGCCGTCACGCCGTGGTCCCCGGCCACGGTCAGCATCAGGGCCGGGCTCACGCTCAGGGGCGTGACCCCGCCTGCCATGGCATACAGGCGCCGGCCCAGTTCTTCCAGACGCCCCAGACTGCCGCGCGGCTTGGTCAGGTTGTCCAGATGGGCCTGGGCCTTCTCCAGCAGGGAGCTTTCCAGGGGACGGATAAAGAGGCCCGGCAGGGCGGGCACTTCCACAGCCTCACGATATACGGGAACTTGTTTCATGTTTTCTGTGTAACGTCTTGCCCGGCCCGGCGCAAGCATGGCCCGTCTTTACCTGTGTGACGGCCTGTATTAGAAAAGGCGGATCCTGCCGGGAATGCCCGCGTGGCCCACGGCCCGCCGGACAAAAGCAGGGCATCGCCGCCGTCCGTCCACGGCTGCCGCTCCCCTGCCCCTGGGCCTTCCCGTCCTTTTTCCATCCGCAACGATCACGGAGTTGACCATGCATCCGTCGTTTTCCCTGTTCCCCGGACTGCGCCGCGCCGCAGGCACCATGGCCTGTCTGGCCCTGCTCTGTACGGCCACGGCCCCTGCCGCCGCGCCCGTGCCGGATTCCAGCCCGCGCATGACCCCGGTGGTGCGCGCCGTCCAGGCCACGGCCCCCGCCGTCGTCAACATCACCAGCACCCATGTGGTGGAGCGCCAGCGCATCTCGCCCATGGACCAGTTTTTCGGTTTCGGCCCGGGCTTCGACCAGCCCCGCCGGCAAAAACGCGTGAGCCTCGGCTCCGGCGTCATCGTGGACGGCAAGCGCGGCCTGGTGCTGACCAACGCCCACGTCATCGCCGGTGGTGACGAGGTCATGATCCACCTGCAGGACGGCCGCCAGTTCCCCGCCGTGGTCAAGGGCGCGGAACCGGACTTCGACCTGGCCGTGCTGGAGATCCAGGGCCCCCATGACCTGCCCGCCGTGCCCCTGGGCGATTCCTCCGACCTCATGCCCGGCGAGACCGTCATCGCCATCGGCAACCCCTTCGGCTTCAACCACACCGTCACCACGGGCGTGGTCTCGGCCCTGGGCCGCACCATCCGCAGCGAGAGCGGCGTGTTCACCGACCTGGTCCAGACCGACGCCGCCATCAACCCCGGCAACAGCGGCGGCCCCCTGCTCAACCTCGAAGGCCGTCTGGTGGGCATCAATACCGCTGTCCACGCCCGCGGCGAGGGCATCGGCTTCGCCATCCCGGTCAACAAGGCCCGCCGCGTCATGGATGACCTTGTGGGCCAGGGCCGTGTGGCGCCCCTGTGGCTGGGCCTGGCCGCCGACGACGTGGACCAGCGCATGGCCATGGCCCTGGGCCTGCGTGAGCCCCGCGGCATCATCGTCACCCGCCTCTACCCCGGCAGCCCGGCGGGCAAGGCCGACATCGAGCCCGGCGACGTCATCGACAGCATCAACGGCTCGCCCGTGCGCGACCGTCGCGAATACGTGAACATCCTGCGCAACCAGGTGCCCGGCGCCGAGCTGACCCTGGGCGTGCTGCGCGGCGACAAGCCGGAAAAGATCCGCGTGAAGCCCGCCTCCTTCGACGATGCCACGGCCCTTTCCCTCATGCAGGAGATCTGGGGCCTGCGCGTGCGCGAGGCCGACGGCCTCATGCTGGTGCGCGAGACGCGCCGCCCCGGTCCCACGGACTTCCTGCGCCCCGGCGACGTCATCGCGGCCATCGGCGGCATGCGCATCCGCACCACCGCCGATCTGGTCAACGCCTTCCGCCGGGAACGCCTGGCCAATCAGGTACTGATGCAGATCGTCCGCGACGGCCGTCCGTATTACGCGCGCGTGCTGCTGCAATAAACGCGCCGGACACGTCCCCTGCGACGATGTGCAAAGAAATCTTCCCTTGACAGCCCAAGGGGGGGGACGCTATGCATTCCCTTGGGTGGGGAGACCCCTCCCCCCGAGGACTACAAGAAACGTACGTTTCAACATCTGGAGGACACAATGGGCTACAATGTGAATGTCGATACCGACAAGTGCGTGGGCTGTGGCGAATGCGTGGACGTTTGCCCCGTGGAAGTTTACGAAATCAAGGACGGCAAGTCCGAACCCGTGAACTCCGAAGAGTGCCTGGGCTGCGAATCCTGTGTGGAAGTCTGTGAAACCAGCGCCATCACCGTTGAAGAAGCCTAAGCCCTAAGGGTGCCCAAGCACCTGCAAATCAAAGTGCCGCCGGGCGTTTCGTCTGGCGGCACTTTCATAACCAGCGGAACGACCCCAATGATTCCTGATCTTCAGCCCATTTTTGCCGAATACGAAAAACTCCGCGCCAGCTGTGACGCCGTGTTCGAGCGTATCCGGCACGACCATGCCCAGTGCGTCACCTGCAAGGAAGGCTGCAGCGATTGCTGTCATGCCCTGTTCGACCTTTCCCTGGTGGAGGCCATGTACATCAACCGGGCTTTCCAGCAGGCTTTCGACTACGGTCCGCAGCGCTCGGCCATCCTGACCAGGGCCGCCGAGACCGACCGTCAGCTGACCCGCCTCAAGCGCGAGCTCTTCCGGGAAGAAAAGTCCGGCAAGAGCCCCGAAGCCATCATGGAAGAAGCCGCGCGCATCAAGTGCCGCTGCCCCCTGCTGGGCGATGACGACCGCTGCCTGCTTTACCAGGCCCGTCCCATCACCTGTCGCCTCTACGGCGTGCCCACCGCCATCGCCGGTCAGGGCCACGTCTGTGGCTTCGCCGCCTTCGAAAAGGGCAAGTCGTACCCCACCGTCTATCTGGACAAGATCCAGAGCCGCCTGGAAGACCTGAGCCGCGAGATCGGCCGCACCGTCAACAGCCGCTTCCGCGAGCTGCACGAAGTCTACGTGCCGCTCTCCATGGCACTCATCACCAATTACGACGAGGCCTACCTGGGCATCGGCCCGGCCAAGCCTGAAAAATAGGGAGCGCACCATGCCTTCCGAGCTCAGTTTCATTCCCGCTACCGTGTTCCGCGACGGCACGCCCCAGCGCCTCAACGAGGAACAGGAACAGCTCAAGCGTGAGATCTACGAGCGCATGAACCCGCGGCGCCGCAAGTTCGTGGACCGCATCGGCTACGATAACTGGGACCCCTTCCAGAAGCCCAACGATCCTCTGGACGTGCGCCTGGACGTGACCAAGCGCACCACCCAGCAGCTGGTGCGCGAGTTCCTCCAGCTCAAGGCCGCCAGGAACGAACAGTACGGCAACGACTACGGTCGCGGCGTGCTGGAATGCGCTCTGGGTATTGTGAACCGTGACGAAAAATTCCAGGGCATCACCGACTTCTGCCTCTGGTACCATGATCTGCTGAAAAAAGAGGGCCACATCCTATGAAACAGCGTTACGACGATATCGACGAATATATTGCCGACCTCAAGATGGAGATCGCGGCCAACGAGCAGTGCGCTACCCATCACTACAACCTGGGCCTGGCCCTGCTGAGCAAACGTGACTTCGTGGGCGCCGAAGAAGCCCTGCTCAACGCCGTGCGCAACTCCCCCCACCTGGCCGAAGCCTATGTGCAGCTCGGCGGCATCTGCCTGGAACGCGGCGACCTGGAAGGCTGCCTGCGCTACAATGAAGAAGCCGCCCAGTGCCGCGCCAAGTTCCCCGTGCCGTGGAGCAACATCGCCTTCGTGCACCTGCAGCGCGGCGAGCCGGACAAGGCCATCACCGCCCTGAAGAAGGCCCTCAAGTGGGATCCCGACTTCGTGCAGGCCAAGAACGCCCTGACCACCGCCTACTACATGCAGGGCGACTTCGAAGCCTGCGAAAAGCTCTGCAAGGAGATCCTGGAAAAGGAACCCGCCTTCGCTCCCGCCTGGAACAACATGGCCCTTGCCCAGTTCCCGCCAGTCCGCCGCCAAGGCCGCCGAGCTGGGCTTTGAAGTGCCCGAGGGCTTCCTGGAAGAGCTCAAGGCCAAGGGCGTCTAGCATACGACGCGCGCCATCGCTGCCCTGAGGCAGTGTCTTTTTGATGAGGGGGAGAGGAGACCTTTTTGAAAAAAGGTCTCCTCTCCCCCTCATGCTCCCCCGCTCCTCCCAAAAACTTTTACTCTGGTCTGTATGGCGGGTCCCCGTCTTCGGATGACGGACACGTCATCCCCCCTGACCGCCAAGGGACAGATATGACCGGACTGGGGGAGTGAGCACCCGTCCGCGCCTGCCGCCTCCGAAAAATCTTTTTCGCACGAAGCCAGTCCCGCCCCGACTCCTTCGCATCAAGCGGCCCGCATACTGCCCCACCAAAAGACAGCACGCCAACCGAATGACGTCATATCCCGCCTGAAAACAGGAAACGGGCAGCCATACAGCTGCCCGTTTCCTGTAATAAAGCGCGTTTGGGGGAGGATGGAGGGCCCGGGGGAAGGCCTCCCTTTGGGCGCTAGCTAAAGGTGGTCCTTTCCCCACGGACAAACGCCCCGCTCTCCTGCTCTCCGGCATCCGTCACATCAGGCAGGCTGTTTTTTTCCAGCTGCCAGCGGCTCAGGCCGTTGAGGATGCAGCGGCGGGAATCCTTGGCCACGCCGTACAGGGCCTTGAGGGTCTCGCCCATGTCGCTGCGGGCGGTGTTGCCGGCCGAAGGGCAGGCATTGGCCCACAGGGGCAGCTCCCACTGCTTGGCGGCCTTGATGATGTACTTTTTCTCCACCAGCAGCAGCGGCCGGATCAGATGCAGCTTGCCGCCGAAGAAGGGCTCGTTCATGCTCATGCCGTCCACGCGGCCGTTGCGGCACAGGTTCATGAAAAAGGTGGAGACCAGATCCTCGGCATTGTGCCCCAGGGCCAGATGGGTGAGCTTGTACTGCGAACAGAGCTCGAACAGGCGTTTGCGGCGCAGCCAGGCGCAGCGGAAACAGGGGGAACGGCGCTGGTTCTCGGCCGAATGGGCGTGCGGGCCGAAGTCCGTCACCTCCAGATGCGAGGGGATGCCGTGCTGCGAGAGCCAGGCGGCCAGCGGCATATGGCTTTGCGGATCGAAGCCGGGATTGAGATGGATGGCCATGATCTCGAAACGGAAGGGCACGATGCCCTGCCGGATATGCAGGGTCTTGAGCAGCACGAAGCTGTCCACCCCGCCGGAAACGGCCACGCCGATGCGGCAGCCGGGCCAGATCATGCCGGTCTGCTGCATGGCCTTGCCGGCGCTCTTGACGCAGACCTCCTGCGCATAGGAGCGTTTTTCGCGCATATGTCCTCCTGCCCCGCAGGGCATGTGTTGCGTTGATCGGAGGCGGCAGACAGGGCAGGGACGATTTTCCGCGCCTCTGGCCTTGACAGCCGCACAAAAGACCAATAGCATAACTCGCTTGGGCAGGCAAAGAGTTCTGCCCCTATTGCGCCGCGCCCGCTGCTGTCGGGTACGGCGGCATTCATTTTTACACTCCGCCCGCTGTCTCGCGGGCAAGCCGGAGGAACTATGGCCCGCATTACCGTGGAAGATTGCCAGGAACGCGTGAACAACCGCTTTTTGCTGGTCCAGATGGCCATCAAGCGTGTGCGCCAGTACCGTGAAGGCTATGAGCCCCTCATCGAAAGCCGCAACAAGGAAGCCGTGACCGCTCTGCGCGAGATCGCCGCGGGCAAGGTGCTGCCTGACGACATGAGCCTGTACAATCCCCTGCCCGAAGGTCAGGAGTCCGCCAAGAACGAAGGCTAAAGGCCATGGCACAGCGAGACTATTACGAAGTTCTGGGGGTGGACCGCAGCGCCGGCGAGGACGAGATCAAAAAAGCCTATCGCAAGCTGGCCATGCGCTACCATCCCGACCACAACCCCGGTGACGCCGAAGCCGAACAAAAGTTCAAGGAAGCTGCCGAGGCCTATGACGTCCTGCGCGACGCCGAAAAGCGCGCCCGCTATGACCGCTTCGGTCATGCCGGTGTGCAGGGCGGCATGGGCGGTGGGGGCTTCACCAGCAACGAAGACATCTTCGCCCATTTCAGCGATATCTTCGGCGACCTTTTCGGCTTTGCTTCCGCCGGTGGCGCACGTGGTCCCCGCCCCATGCAGGGCGCCGACCTGCGCTACAACCTGAAAGTCACCTTTGAGCAGGCCGCCACGGGCGACGAGATCCCCCTGACCCTGCCCAAGCATGTGACCTGCCCCGACTGCTCCGGCAGCGGTGCCGCTCCGGGCAGCCAGCCCGAGACCTGCCCCCAGTGCCACGGCACCGGTCAGGTGCGCCATTCCCAGGGCTTCTTCCAGATCGCCATGCCCTGCTCCACCTGCCAGGGTACCGGTCAGGTCATCAAAAAGCCCTGCCCCCGCTGCAAGGGCCAGGGCATCGTGGAAGAACGCCGCGAGATCGTGGTGCGCGTCCCTGCCGGTGTGGATACCGGCACCCGCCTGCGTGTGCGCGGTGAAGGGGAACCCGGCGAGCACGGAGGGCCTCCAGGCGACCTGTATGTGGTCCTGCATGTGGAGCCCAGCAAAAAGTACGAACGCCAGGGCCAGGACCTCATCTACACCTGCAAGATCAGCTTCGTGCAGGCGGCCCTCGGCCACCGCGTGGAAGTGCCCGGCCTCAAGGGTCCGCTGCCCCTGGACATCCCCAAGGGCATCCAGAGCGGCACCCTGCTGCGCCTCAAGGGCGAAGGCATGCCCTACCCCGGTCGCAGCAACCGCGGCGACCTGCTGGTGGAAGTCAAAGTCCTGACCCCCACCCGCGTCTCGGACAAGCAGGCCGAACTGCTGCGTGAATTCGAACGCCTGGAAAGTGAAAGCCCGCTGGACAAGGTCAAGAACCTGGGCAAGAAGCTGAGCAAAAAAATGGGCCTGGACTAGGGCGCTGATGCGCGCGAGGACAGGAGCCCACCTCACAAACGAGCTCTTATGCAAAAGGGTGACAGTCGCCAGGACTGTCACCCTTTTTCTGTTATGCGGGCTCCCTGCGGCGCGGGCCGACGTGTCCGCCCGGCGCTGTCGGGGCTGACACCATAAGGGAACGGCCGCCGGCAAAAGCGTGAATCCCGCTGCCCCTGCGCCCTCATGGTGCCGGCCGGATGCTGCCGTCCAGCCCTCCGTCCGGCTCACGGGCCCCGGCACTCTGTCGTCCCGGCTAGACGCCCTGCCCCTCCTGCATGGCCAGGGCCCGCAGGCTCCGGTAATCCACCTTGCCCGACCCCAGCAGGGGCAGGGCCGCCAGCCATCGCACCCGGCGCAGCATGTACAAGGCGGAAAGACCTTCCTCCCGCAACACGGCATTGGCCTGTTCACGCTCCAGAGGCAGGGTCGTGAACAGTACCAGCACGGTCTGCCCCTCCTCTTCCAGCGCATCCACGGCCAGCACCGGGCCTTCCTGTCCGGCAGGGGCCATGAAATGACGCCCCAGCACGGCCTCCATCTGCGGCAGGGAGATCATCTCCCCGCCCAGCTTGACGAAACGCTCCCGCCGTCCCGCAAAGGTCATATGCCCGTCGCTGTCCGCCCGCACCAGATCGCCGGTGCAGTACCAGTCCTCGCCGTCCAGATGCAGGAAGGGCGAGGCCGGGCCGCCCTCACTGCCCTGCCCCAGATAGCCGCTGAAAACATTGGGGCCCCGTACCAGCAACAGTCCGGTCTCCCCGGCTGCCAGCCGCTGCCGGGGCTCCTGCACGGATACGATGGCCGTCCGCACCGAAGGCAAAGGCTGACCGATGGTGCCCGTGCGGGCATCCGTGGGCAAGTTGAGGCTGATGACCGGCGAACATTCCGTGACGCCGTAGCCCTCGCACAGCAGCCCGCCGCCGCTCAGGCGGGCAAAATCATCATAAAGGCGCTGCGGACAGGCTTCCGCCCCCACGAAGGCCACGCGCAACGATGCCAGATCCCCGGGCCTAGCCTGCCGCAACATACCGTCCAGGAAGGTGGGGGCCGCCACCAGCAGGGTCGGCCGCCACTGGCGGCATACGGCATCCAGACGGGCGCCTTCCGTGGGATTGGCGTGGAAGACCACCGGCACGCCGAAGCAAAGCGGCAGTACGATGTTGCCCGTGAGGCCCAGCGTATGGAAGGGCGGCAGCATGGCCAGCATGGCGTCGTGGCTGTCCAGGGCCAGGATGGCCGCCACGTCCCGGCAGTTGGCCAGGATGTTGTCATGGCTGAGCGGCACGCCCTTGGGTGCCGCCGACGAGCCCGAGGTGAACAGGATGGCCGCCGGCCGGGACAGCTCTCGGGGCACGGCGCAGCCTTCGAGCCCGGCCAGCGAGAGGAGCGCACGGCAGGCGGCCTCCAGCCGCAGACAGGGGGACAGGGAGGCTGCCGTATCTTCCAGCGGCAGCCATGCGGCCCCGGCCTCTTCGGCGGCTTCGCGCAGGCCGCTGCCTTCCAGGCGATCCAGCAGGGCCCGGGCACTGAGGATATGCCGCACTCCGGCCAGACGCAGGCAGTGGCCCAGATTGCGCGGCCCTGTGGTCCAGTTCAGCATGACCGGCGTCTGTCCGGCCAGCAGCACGGCCAGCCAGGCCACGCAGGCCGCTGACGAGGCGGGCAGCATGATGCCCACCCGCTGTCCGCTGCCCAAACGGCGGCGCAGATGCAGGGAAAGGGCCACGGCCTGTATCCAGAACGCACGCGCCGTCAGTATCCGGCCGTTATCGGCCAGCAGGGGGCGGGACGGGGCGCGCCGCAACTGCCGCAGCATGACCAGCGGCAGATTGGGAGCATCAGGCAGGTTGAGCGCCCGGGCGGGACGGGCCCGCACGGCATCCAGCCAGGGGGAGGGCTCTTCCGGCGCTTCCGCTGTGGCGGCCTCCGGCATCTGCCCGGCGGCCAGCAGCAGACAGTCCCCCACCGTTCGCAAGCCTTCCAGAGTGGCGGGAGCGTGACCAAAACGCTCTTCCAGCCGCACGGCCAGTTCCGTCAGGGCCAGACTGTCCAGCCCCAGATCCGTGTCCAGACGCTGGTCTTCCTTGAGGCTGCCCCACTCCGGGCCCAGAGGGGACGCTTCCGTCAGCAGGCGCAGCACGGCTTCCCTGTCGGCAGCGGCGAGCGGGGGCGGCGTGGCGGCCATCCGGGCCGATACAGCGCCTGTGCCCGCCCCGGACGGGACCTCGGCACGCCAGGGAAAAAGGATCTGCGGGCAGGCCTTTTCGCCGCCGTCGGCATCATAAAAAGACTCCAGCAGCGCATTGTACGGCCGGACGCCCTCCCCGGCCACAGGTCGACGGGACGGCAGAGCGCAGGTGATGCGCACCTCCCGCCGGGGCAGGAAGAACAGGCCATGACAGAGCAGCGACACCAGCCCTCGCAACAGGGCCCGGCCCAGCACGGGCTCGCCTGCGGCCCAGCTGAAGGACGAGCCCCAGAGACCGCGCGTGCGCACGAGGACCAGACCGCAGTCGGGCACGGCCTGCAGCAGACGGTACGCGCCGCTGTTGCCGCCCAGATGGGTAGCGCCGTCCCGGCTCAGGCCGCCGGAGGGATACAAAAGGACGTTCTCGCCCCGGGCCAGCGCAGCGGCGCAGCCGTCCAGCGCTTCCCTCACTTGGTCACGGGCGGAGAGGCCGTCACGGCGCAGGTCCGGCAGGGAGATGCAGCCCGTCAGCGCGGCCACCGGCCGCAACCACGGGCGGTGGATCTGATGGCTGTCCGCCAGCGGCCGCAGGTCGAAAGCGGCAAGATGCGTACACAGCAGGGCCGGGTCCATGAAGGCGGGATGGTTGGGCAGCACGAGCACGCCCCTGCCCCGCTCACGCGCCCGCGCCACTTCGGCCTGCAGGACATCCAGTCCTTCCAGACGGATACGGTAACGCAGGGAGAGCAAATAGCGGCCGCAGCCCAGCAGCATGCGGGAGAACAGGATACGGGCACGCGACGCGGTCCGGCGAGGCCCCCGGGGCCCGTCCGCCTTCCCCTCGTCGTCCCCTGTCCCGCTCCTGCTGCCGCCATCGTCGCCATCAGGGAAAGCGGCCTTGAGACGGCGGGCCAAAAAGACGGCCCAGATCAGGGTAAGGCCGCCCAGCAGCATGTGGGCCACGGAAGGCGGCAGGAAGGACAGCAGGGCATAGACCGGCCCGGCCAGCGCCATGCCGGAAAAGGAAAAGAAATTGCTGGTGCCGAGGATGCGGCCCTTTTCCTCCGCTGCCGGGAGCAGCTGGATCTGGCTGGACACCGGCACTATGTACAGGCTGCCGCAGATGCCCACCGCCGCATAACAGGCAAAGAGCAGGCCAAAGCGGAAGGCCTCGGGCGCGGCGGGCACGCCACCGGCGACCGCCAGCAGCAGGCCGATACCGGCGCAGGCGCGGGGCACGCTCCGCCGCCAGTCCCCACGGGCACGACGGGCCGCCAGCCCGGCCCCGGCACAGATGCCCAGCATGAGCCCGCCGGGCAGCAGGCTGGCCATGGTGGGGCCAAGGCCCAGCTGGGCCACGCCGTAGGCATTGATCTCCAGCAGGACGAGGGTGGACAGGGTGTAGAAAAAGACATCGCCGCACAGGCACCAGAAGATGCCCTGGCGGGCACGCAGGCGCCACAAGTCGCGGGCGGAATCCAGGGCCCCCAGCCAGGGGAAGGGCGGCAGATCTTCCTTGCGGGCGGCAGCGGGGCGGTAGGGGATGAAGAACACGGAGAGCAGGCCCAGCACCGCCACGCCCACGGCCACGGCAGCCACCAGCCAGCGTCCGAAGGGGATCTCCGTGGCGAGCCACTGCCGTTCCAGGGCCCCGCCTGCCAGTGTGATGCCCAGCAGGATGGAGGCCGTGGTGGCCAGCTTGAACAGGGCGTTGACGCGGGGCACGTCCTCGCGGGCGAACAGTTCCGGCAGGGAGCCGTTGAGGGCCGGGCTGAACAGGGTGGCGCTGGCCCCCATGCAGAAGAGCATGGCCAGCATGCCGCTCCAGTGCAGCTGGAGCAGCCCCCAGCCCCCGGCCAGCATGGCGCATACTTCCAGGGCCTTGGGCCGCCAGTACCAGACGGCACTTGGGATAGCGGTCGGCCAGCCAGCCCGCCCAGGCGGAGAACAGGACGAAGGGCAGCGAAAAAAGCACGGTGCCCCAGGCCTGCACGGCCGTATGGCCCATGCTCACGGCCAGCAGCAGGATGGCCTGCTTGAAGAAATTGTCGTTGAAGGTGCCGAGGGTATAGCTCACCCCCAGCGAGACGGTCTGTCGCAAAAATCGCCTGCTCATGCGCACTCCTTGCAGCATCCGTGCATGGCGGCGATCCCAGCCCAAACCCCTGCCCAGCCGGGCAGGCTCAGGAACGGTCGCCCTGCTCCGCGGCCAGCTCGGCCAGCGCGTAATCCCGCACCCGGTCGAGCATCTCCACGGCAAAGGGCAGGTCGCGCCGGTAAAGCACTTCCCGGCCCTGCCGCCGGGGGATCAGCAGCCCGGCCCGTACGAGGACGTTCACATGATGGCTCACGGCCGTACGGCTCAGGCCCACGGTCGCCACAAGGCTGCTGAGGCTGATGCTCTCCCCGGGCTCGAAGAGCAGAAGGATCTTCTGCCGGGTGGCGTCCCCCATGGCGGAAAAGACCCGCGCCACGCGTTCCCAGTCGTCCGGCAGGGCGGTGATATACGAGGAATTCATGCCCTTGGTGTAGACGCTGGGAAAGTATGCTGTCAACATCAAACTAAAAAAGTAGTTTTATCGTGTCAACTAAAAAACTAGTTTTATAGTTTTAATGCCCGCCCTCCCCGCCTGCAGGCTCCAGGGGCACACGCCCTGCCAGCCGGAACGCGGAACGTTTCCCCTATACAGGGCACAAAAAAACAGGGCCGCACAACACCGGTGCAGCCCTGCCGATATCGATAATTTCAAGATAGATGTCCGCATGTTACGACCAACGATCCCGTCACATGCCCCGCAACGGCGATGCCGGCCTGACCGCAACGCGGGGACGGACTGCACCTCCATGCCGGTAAAGGCCCATCCTCCCGCACGGGACGGATGCCCACGCCACGGCTCCCCCATCCTCTTGCCCGCCGCAGGCTCACGTGGCTCAGGCCGGGGAAGCCGAAGCCAGCCGCGCCATGGGCAAGCGCTCCGGCAGCTCCTGCGGCAGGGACAGGCGCAGGGCCCTCCCCCCGTCCAGAGCCACGGCCAGCACAGCGCAGACGCGCAACTCGGCCCGTCCCGGCTCCTCCGGCAGGGCCCCCAGGCACAGGAAAAAGGCCAGCCCTTCGGCCCGGCAACTCCCCAGCAGGGCGTGCTCGGCCGCTGTCAGCCGCAGGGGGCCGGTGCAGCCCAAAGCGCAGGCCTCGCCCAGCAGCAGGCCCTCTTCCGGCTGTCCGGCCGGATGCAGCACGCCCACAGGGCTCCCCGGCTCCCGGCGCCAGAAATGGAAGTCCGCCGCAGCGGGGAAATCTTCCAGCCCGGCCGGAAAATGCCACGCCACCGGGACAGCCTCCCCTGCCGGGGACAGGGGGCTGAACAGCAGCGCGGCGTCTTCCGCCTCCGTCATCCCGCCCTGCCGGATCACGCGCCCTGCCCTGCCAGCTTTTGGACCATCTCCTGCCCCATGACGAAGGCCTGACGGCACTCCTGCGGGAACTGCTCCTCGCGCCGACGCCGCTTGTCCGCCTCGGAAAAACGGTCGGCCACATATCTGGCATAGTCGTCGAACTGCCAGGTGTCGGTCACATACTGGACGGAGGGCGTGCTGAAGATGCGCCCCAGATAGCCATCCATGACGGCCAGGGTCTCGGGATAGCCGTGCTGCCGCATGGTCTCCGCATCCACGTTCATGGTATAGATGCAGGCCATCGCCAGACGGCGGGGCGCGATGGTGCTGCGCCGGCGGTCATAGACCAGATAGGGGAAGCACAGACGTTCCTGGAATGAACGCATGGCGCCCGTCACGTTGCCGAAATAGACGGGACTGCCCAGGGCCAGCCCATCGGCCTTTTCCAGCGCGGCCAGCACGGGCGAAAGGTCGTCCTTCAGGGCGCAATGCCCGTACGAGGCCCCGCCCCGGAGCTTGCAGGCAAAACAGCTGCGACAGCCGGAGGCCTGAAGATCATAAAGATGGATCAGCTCCGTGTCCGCCCCGGCGCTGCGGGCCCCTTCCAGAAAGTGTTCCAGCACCGTGGCCGTATTGCCCTTTTTGCGCGGGCTGCCGTTGACGGCGAATATCTTCATGGCATCGTGCCTCCGGTTCAGGCGGCCTTCGCGCCGCTGCTGTTGCGGGCCAGGGTACAGCCCACGGCCAGCAGGCTCAGGATACCGAACAGCACCATATCCACCTGCATGCAGTGCAGGAAGGCGTCGATATTGTCCTTGCCCACCGGCTCATGGCCCAGAAAAATACTCAGGGTCAGGGTGATGATGGTCAGGTTGCCCAGCATGCCGGCCGTACGCACCGTGCCTACCAGCCCGGAAGCCTGCCCCACCCGCTGCGGCCCGGCCGCTTCGAGGATGATGGTGGTGTTGGGCAGGGCAAAGATGCTGGCCCCGGCACCAATGAAGCACTGGGCCCCCACGATGATCCAGAGCGAGGAATCCATGTCGAGGAAAGCGGCACTCAGCAGGCCCAGCCCGCAGAGCACCGTCCCGGCGGTGCTGATGAGACCCTGGTCATAACGGTCGCAAAGACGGGCGGCCAGCGGACTGGCCAGGGACTGCACGGCGGCCTGCAGGGCCAGCATCAGACCGGCCTCCTGCACGCTGAAGCCCCGCCCCACCTGCAGGTAGAGGCTGAAGAAAAAGACCATGCCGAAAAAGGAGCAGTAGTTGACGAAGGCCGCCACCAGCGACAGGCTGAGGACCCTGTTCCTGCGCAGCAGGCGCACGTCCACCATGGGGAAGGGACTGCGCAGCTCCCGCCAGACGAAACAGGCCAGCAGCACGAGACAGAGCAAAAAGAGCCCGCCGCCCAGCAGATGATCGTCCGCGATACAGGACGCGCCAAAGGTCAGGGCCGCCATGGCCCCGCCATAGAGCAGACAGCCCGGCATGTCGAAGGGCTCCTTGTCGGCGGTGCGCCACTCCAGGGGGACCCGGAAGATCATGATGCACATGGCGGCCAGCGCGGCCAGGCCCGTGCCCCAGAACAGCCAGCGCCAGCCCAGCCAGCCGGCCACCAGACCGCCCACCGGCGGCCCGCAGGCGATGCCCGCATAAACGGCCATGCCGCTGAGGCCAAGATAGCTGGCCCGCATCTCCTTGGGCGCGGCGGACGCCAGCAGGGCCAGGCTGGACGAACTCAGCATGGCGGCCCCCATGCCCTGGAACAGGCGCAGGCCGATGAAGACGTCGATATGAGGGATGAAACCCAGCACCAGAGCCAGCACACTGAACAGGCTCAGGCCAAAAAGGAAGACCCGACGCCGTCCGTAGATATCCCCCAGGGTGCCTCCGGCCAGCTGGAACACGACCAGCCCCAGCGTATAGACGGCCCCCAGCAGACTGAGTTCACGGGCACTGGCCCCCAGGCTTTCCCCCAGGGGCGGCAGGACGGCGTTGACCCCGGCCACCATGAACGGCATGAAAAACTGCGCCGCGCAGACGGCCAGCAACAACCAGCGATGTTCTTTTGCGATGCTCATGGACAACCCTAAAACCGGAGGCCGGGGGTGGTCAACCGGATGTGAAATCGTGAAAAAAAGAACAGTTACGGCGAGAAATGATCGCCTCCGTGCAGGGCACAAGACGGCGGCCCGGGGCCGGGCCATGCCCGCAGCAGCGACGCAGGCGGTGCCGGTCCGGAGCTCGGCCCCCCTGCGGAGGCGTATCGGGATGCGACGAAAAAACGGGAAGGACACCTGGCCCTTCCCGTTTTTTCAGGGAGCCGCGCGGTCCCGGCAGCTCCCGTCATCATTCATGTTCTCCCCCACCGGGGAAGCGGCCTACAGGCCCGCTTCTTCCACCAAGCGCAGGCACATCTCGGATTTGTTGAGGCTGTACAGATGGATGCCGGGCGCGCCGCAATCCAGCAGCTGCCGGATCTGGCGGGCGGCAAAACGCAGGCCCGCTTCGCGCACGGCCTCCACACCGCCTTCGTTGTGGGCCGCTTCCAGTTCCAGATAGAGCTTGCCCGGGATGTTGGCCCCGCACAGCGAGAGCACGCGGCGCAGGGAATCGAAGCTCTGGATGGGCAGGATGCCCGGGATGACCGGCGTCTCCAGTCCGGCGGCGCGCAGCGAGCTGACCAGGGACTCATACTCGCGCACATCGAAGAAAAGCTGGGTGATGACGAAATCCGCTCCGGCGCGCAGCTTGTCGGCCAGATAGGCCCGGTCCGACGCGAAGGTGGCCGCATCGGGATGGGGCGCGGGATAGCCCGCCACACCGATGCCCAGGTCGGGATGCTCCGAGCGCAGGAAACGCACGAGGTCACGGGCGTTGTGGAAATGGCCCGCGTTCCAGTCCCAGTCGCTCACACCGCGCGGCGCATCCCCGCGCAGGGCCAGCACGTTGTGAACCCCGGCAGCGCGCAGATGGCTCACAAAATCGCTGATGGCCTGCGGCTCGGCGCCCACACAGGTCAGGTGCGCCATGACGGTGAAGCCCCGCCGGGCCAGCTCCGCCGTGACGTTCAGCGTGTTCTGCTGTTTGCCGCCCCCCGCACCGTAGGTGACGGAGAGGAAAAGGGGATCGATCGAGCGCAGGCGCTCCACGGTCTCGTAGAACTCCGGCAGATGACTTTCCGCGGCAGGGGGAAAAAATTCCAAAGAAACAAAAGGCTTGGTTGTCTGGCGGAGAGCCTGGGCGATCTGCATGACAAAACTCCTGGGAACTGTGAATCAGAAAAAACGGTTTCGATGCCCCAACTATATCAATATAACTTGATAAGTCAATATAGTTTGCCCGCCCCTTCCCGCCAAAGCCTGATGCTTGCCAAAAAAACAAGGGCGCTCTATGTCAGCAGGTATGGACGCTTCGGTCGCACCCGCTTTTTGTCATCCCGCCTTCCCTGCCGGTCTGCTCCGCCGCAGGCAGCACGGCCTTCTTGCCTGCTGTCTTCGCTCGCTCTACCTGCTGCTCTGCCTGCTGGTCTTCTGCCCTGCCGAAGCCGGAGCGGAAGGGGACCTTCCGCCTGCCCCCCCTGCGCCTTCCCTGAGTCTGGAACTGGAACAGCTCGACCTTTCCGGCCTGCCCGGCCTGCCCCCGCTGCCCGCCGAGGATGAAGTCCTGCCTGCGGCAGCCACCCAGGCCCTGCCGCTCCCGGACGAGGCCCCGGCAGCGGACGCCGGCGCCGAGGCCGATGCGGCCCTGCCGGAAGCCCCCCGCTGGAACGCCCTGGAAGAGGGGCTCGAATATGCGGAGTTCTCCCTGCAATCCGAAGCCGGGCAGCAGGCCTCTTTGACCGTCCTGCGTATCGACCCGGAATTGTTCGACTTCCGCCTCTATGCCAGCGCGGCCCACAAGCATCCGGCCCTGACCCTTGGCCAGTGGGCCGACAGCCATGATCTGGTGGCCGCCATCAATGCCAGCATGTATCTTCCCGACGGCGTCACCAGCACGGGCTACATGCGCCAGGACGACTACATCAACAACAAGCGCCTGGTCCGCCGCTTCGGCGCCTTCTTCGTGGCCGGTCCCCGCCAGGAGGGCCTGCCCCGCGCCGACATCCTGACCCGCGAGGATCCCCAGTGGCAGGAACTGCTGGAGCAATATCGCCTGGTCATCCAGAACTACCGCATGATCAATGACGAGCGCCGCATCCTCTGGTCTCCCGGCGGCCCCCTGTACGCCATCTCGGCAGTGGCCGAGGACGGGGCGGGCAAGATCCTCTTCCTGCACTGCCGCGAACCGCTGGAAGCCTACAGCTTTGCCCACGCCCTGCTCCACCTGCCGCTGGATGTCCGTACCGTCATGTATGTGGAAGGCGGCATGCAGGCCGGGCTGGTGATCCGCTCCCCCGGGCTGCATCAGGAGCTGCGCGGACGGCACCTGGCCGATTTTTGGGTCACGGGCAATGTGCGGGCCCAGCTGCCCAATGTGCTGGGCATCCGTCGCCGGCATGCCCCGGCCCTGCCGGACTGTCCCACCATGCTCCAGCAGACGGCCGTCCCCGCCGCTGCCGCCGAGTGATGGCGGAACACGCCAGATATACAGACTTTTTTCTCCGCATCCCCTGCGCCAGGGCGGGAACGGATTTTGTGAAAAACTTCTTTATTAAGAAAAATTACTATTATAGTCGGAAAACCTCTTTACAGCGGGGCCGTCTTGGTTCAAAGTAGCGTTGTCGGAAGGAGTTCCGGCAACATGCAAACACCGATCCCAACTGTCCGGCTGCGGACAAAGGTAGACAAATATCATGCCGAACCAGCTCGAAGTTTACAAGTGCACCCATTGCGGCAATATCGTTGAAGTCCTCCACGGCGGCGGCGCCGGCCTGGTCTGCTGTGGCGAGAACATGAAGCTCATGAAGGAAGGCTCCACCGACGGCGCCATGGAAAAGCACGTGCCCGTGATCGAAAAGATCGAAGGCGGTTACAAGGTGACCGTGGGCAGCGTGGCCCATCCCATGGACGAGAACCACTACATCGAGTGGATCGAACTGCTGGCCGACAACCAGAGCCTGACCTGTTTCCTGAAGCCGGGCGACAAGCCTGAAGCGGTGTTCAAGACCGACGCCGAAAAGGTCACCGCCCGCGAATACTGCAACCTTCACGGCCACTGGAAGGCCGAAAACTAGGCTCATAAGGAGAGACACCATGAAATACGTTTGCAGCGTGTGCGGTTACGAATACGATCCCGCCGAAAACGACAACGTGCCCTTCGAGCAGCTGCCTGATGACTGGACCTGCCCCGTCTGTGGCGTGAGCAAGGATCAGTTCGAACAGGCCTAAGCCCTGTTTCTTCCGCTCTTTCCGCCTGCCCTGCCGCCCCGCGGCAGGGCAGGCTCGTTTATGCCCTTTGCGGCATCCTGACCGCGAACACTATCCCCTAATGGAGAATTTTCATGCAGCCCGTTGAAATCAAAAAAGATATTTTCTGGGTCGGTTGCGTGGACTACGATCACCGTGACTTCCACGGCTATTCCCGCTCCCCCGAAGGTTCCACCTACAATGCCTACCTGATCCGCGACGAAAAGAACGTCCTGATGGATACCGTGTATCCCGGCTGGGCCGGCAACATGCTGTGCCGCATCGCCAAGATCATGGATCCTGAAAAGATCGACTACATCGTCTGCAACCACATGGAACCCGACCACGCCGGCAGCCTGGCCGAAGTGGTGGCCCGCGTGAAGCCCGAAAAGATCTTCGTCTCCACCCTGGGCTACAAGTCCATGCAGGGCTACTTCGACTGCAAGGACTGGCCCATCGAAGTGGTCAAGAGCGGCGACAAGCTGAACATCGGCAAGCGCAACATCATCTTCCAGGAGACCCGCATGCTGCACTGGCCCGACAGCATGGTCTCCTACATCCCCGAAGACAAGCTGCTCATCAGCAACGACGCCTTCGGCCAGAACATCGCCACCAGCTACCGCTATGCCGATGAGCACGACCAGGGCGACTTCGTGCGCGCCATCAAGGAATACTACTACAACATCGTGCTGCCCTACTCTCCCCAGGTGCTGAAGACCCTGCCCATCGTGGAGAGCCTGGACATCGACATGATCGCCCCTGACCACGGCCTGATCCACCGCGGCGAAAAGTCCGTGAAGTTCATCGTGGACATGTACCGCCAGATGGCCGAACAGAAGCCCCAGCAGCGCGCCATGGTGATCTACGACACCATGTGGCATTCCACCGAAAAGATGGCCTATGCCGTGTGCAGCGGTCTGGAAGAAGTGGGCGTGCCCACCCGCCTGATGTCCGTGAAGAGCAACCATCACAGCGAGATCATGACCGAACTGGCCAACTGCGGCGCCGTGATCGCGGGCTCCCCCACCCACAACAACACCATCATGCCCCTGATGGCCTCCACCCTGACCTACATGAAGGGCCTGCGTCCCCAGAACCGCGTGGGCGGCGCCTTCGGTTCCTTCGGCTGGTCCGGTGAATCCGCCAAGGTCCTGCACGAGATGCTGGCTTCCATGGGCATGGACATGCCCGCCGATTTCGTGAAGTGCAACTGGACCCCGCGCCACGAAGCCCTGCGCGCCTGCGTGGAACTGGGCAAGACCGTGGGCGAGGCCCTGAAGAAGAAGTGCCGGGGCGAATAAGCCCGCATCCTTCCGAATGTCCTGCGGCGTCCCCAAACGGGGGCGCCGTTTTTTTATGCCCCGCGTGAAGCGGCAAAGAGCCTCCGTCCCATCCGGCAGGCGGGCATCGCCCGGCAGCGTGACGGACCTGACCTGCGTCCCGTCACGGGCAGAGGCTTCCCTCCCTATGAGCGGGGCTGTCAGCTTCATCAAAAATCACCGTAAAGACGGCAATGGGGATCGTATCAGCATTGCGCCCGTCCTCGGCCCGGCAAAAAAGCAGACAAGGTTCCTGCCCGTATCCAGGCATTTTTCCGGACGCATGCGCCCGGCCCCGTCCGGCATGGCCGGTATCCTTGCGCCACGCCCGCGCGGCCCAACAGCTTGCAGCCCCAAAACAAAAAGGCCGGAGCCTCAAGGGCCCCGGCCTCCGGTTGTCCGTTATCAAAAAATGCTAGCGTCCGCTTTCGCGTTCTTCCTGGCAGGCACGGCACAGGCCGACACCGGGCAGGGCCTCCAGACGCTTCTGGGGGATGGGCTCGCCGCATTCGCGGCAGCAGGCCACGCCGTCGATCCAGTCGGGACCGCCCTGGTCCATGGCAGCGCGGGCGCGGGAGAGGGCAGCTTCACGGTCCAGACGTTCAAGTTCAGTGGCCTGGTCAAAAACATCCATGCATCTGTCTCCTTAAAGCAAGCGGCAATCCCGTATGAGCCGGGATTGCCGTAGTGGATTGGTGCGGGCCTGTGTAGCACAGGCGCCCCATCCTGTAAAGAGTCCGCCCGCAGCCACCAGGAAAAAATCAGGGCCGGCAGGCTCCTGGGCGACCGTGATGGCCGCCCCTGAAAAACGCTAAAAAGAGGCTCCCGCACCGGAGCGGCACGGGAGCCTGGATATGTACCGGGAAACGCCGCCTTACTTCGCCGTGCGCAGGATGTCTTCCAGCGTATCGATGAAGGCGTCGAGGTCGGCCTTGTCGATGGTCAGGGCAGGCAGCAGGCGCAGGGTCACGCCGTGGCTCAGGTTGCAGATGAAGCCGCGGGCGATGAGTTCGCGCCACACGGCGGCGGCATCCACAGCCAGCTCTATGCCGATCATCAGGCCCAGGCCGCGCACTTCGCGCACGGTACCGGGCAGCTTGTCCTGGATGGCGCGGACGCGGTCCATCACATGCTTGCCCAGCTCGGCGGCACGGTCGGCCAGCTTGTCGCGGAGCATGATCTCCACGCACTTGGCCGCCACACCGGAGGCCAGCGCGCCGCCGCCAAAGGTGGTGGCATGGCTGCCGGCCTCGAAGCCCTTGGCCATCTCGTCGGTGGCCAGCATGGCGCCCATGGGCAGGCCGTTGGCCAGGGACTTGGCCATGCTGATGGCGTCCGGGGTCAGGCCGTGCTGCTGGAAGGCCCAGAAGGTACCGGTGCGGCACAGACCGGCCTGCACTTCGTCACAGATGAAGAGGATGTCGTGCTTGCGGCACAAGGCTTCCACACCGCGCAGGTAATCGCCCGGCAGGGGCACGATGCCGCCTTCGCCCTGCACCACTTCCACCAGCACCGCCGCCGTGGCGGGCGTGATGGCGGCTTCCAGAGCGGCCAGGTCATTGGCGGGCACCTGCTTGAAGCCTTCGGGCAGCGGCGTGAAACCGTCGCTCAGGCTCTCGCGGCCCGTGGCGGCCAGCGCGCCGAACGTGCGGCCGTGGAAGCAGCCGCCCAGGGTGATGATCTCGTAGGCGTCGCGCTGCTTGACCTTGCGCATGTAGCGGCGGGCCAGCTTGATGCAGGCCTCGTTGGCCTCGGCGCCGGAATTGCAGAAGAAGGCCTTGCCGTGATGGCTGGTGCTCAGCAGCAGGCGGGCCAGTTCCAGCTGTTCTTCCTGATAGAAAAGGTTGCTGACGTGCCAGAGCTTGTGGGCCTGGGCTTCCAGGGCGGCACAGACCTCGTCGTTGCAGTGGCCCAGGGCGGTCACCGCGATGCCGGCCAGCAGGTCCACATATTCCTTACCGTCCACGTCCCACAACCGCGAGCCCTTGCCTCGGACCACAGCCACGGGATATCGGCTGTAGGAACGGCAAAGCAGTGCTTCTTCCTGGGCTTTGACGGCGGAAAATGTGTCGGACATGGTCAACTCCTTTGCTGGGAGGCCTTGCGCCATCCCACGGGGCACGCGCCCCGGCAATCGTGAAACAGAAATGGCTTTGGAAAAAACGGGAGACCTGCCGGGAAAACAGACGTCCCGGCCCGACGGCGGATATGCCCGCGGCACACGCGGCAACGCACGGCCCCGGCCGGCGGCATCCCCTGGCGGAGACTAGCGCCCCGTATGTCCGAAGCCGCCCGCACCGCGCTCCGTGGCAGAAAGGCTCTCCACCTCCTGCCAGACAGGGCGGACAAAGGGCTGGAAAACAAGCTGGGCCATGCGCTCCCCACGCTTGAGGATGCGCTCCTCGCCCGAGGTGTTGAGCAGCATGACGAGGATCTCGCCCGTATAGTCGGGGTCGATGACCCCCACTCCCTGGGCCACGGTCAGGCCCTCACGCGCACCAAGGCCGCTGCGGGAATAGAGGAAACCCGCGAAACCGGCCTCGCAAGGCTGCACGCTGATGCCCGCAGGCACGCAAAAGCGGCCTCCGGCAGGGATGCGCACACAGTCCTCGTCCAGACAGGCGCGCAGGTCGATACCGGCCGAGAAGGCCGTGGCCGGTTCAAGCTGACCGGCGTACAGGGAACGGGCCCCTTCGCGCACGAAAGCGAGGCGCACGGGGCAGGTGGGTACGGAAAAATTGCTCATGGCGTGAGATGTAGCGCACATGCGGACAGCGGGCAAGAGGCCCAAAGCCTTGCGGGCCCGCAGGATACGGCCACAGGACCGCCGCTTTGTGCCCGTGCTCATGGACAGGTCCCCGCCGGCCCGGCAGCCAGCTCCACGCAGTGGTCTTCCCCTTCCTCCATCAGCGAGCGTACAGGCCAGTTGCGGGGATTTTCAGGAAACATTGCCAGCAAGCTCCCAGCCGGGACATCTGCAAAAAATTTTTTTCAATCCCTCCGGGCGTTCCCTTGCCCGGCATACGCTCCTCCTGCCATGCCCCTGCAAGAGAAGAGTACAGGCCACCAGCAAACGTGCTTTCCCTTCCGGTCCGGATACGGCAGTACCCCCTCCGCGCATCGAGCCCCGTCTCCCCCTCTCATCTCCTCTAGTAAAACAGCGTGGCGCTGCCCCGCCCGCCTCCTGCAGACAAGCCCCTCATGAGCTGAGGCCCCTGCCCCAACGACAGATTCAACAAAACGCCTTTCCCCTCCGGCAATACCCAAGCCCGCAGCACAATCCCCGCCAGCATCAAGATCTCATCGCAGCAAGACCGGCAATGGAGCCACGCGAGGGACCCCATGCGCTCCGGGATACCCGGGTATGGTCGACGAACGGGCGCAGCAGCTCCTCCGGGGACCGTCGCGCTCGGGAGGCTCACCGCCCGCAAATTCCCTTGCACTGACCAGAACAAAAGTTTTTGCGGGGATGGGGGCCCGGGGGAAGGGGGGCCTTTTCCAAAAGGCATCCCTTCCCCCGGACGGCCCACTTTCCTCCAATAACAGAACGGGCCCCTCTTCCCTTCCGCCGCCTTCGCTCCTGCTTCCCCTTGCCTTCCGGGCCCAGATTGGGCAAAGATGCGGCCAACAAAAGGAGATGGCGTGACTGAACACAGCTATGCGGTTATTGGTGGCGGCCTGGCCGGTTGCGAATGTGCCCTGCGTCTGGCGCGGGCCGGTCTGCAAGTGATCCTGTTCGAACAGAAGCCGGAGTTCCGTTCCCCGGCCCATGTCAATGACGGGCTGGCGGAGCTGGTCTGTTCCAATTCCCTGCGCTCGGACGAGCTGACCTCCGGCATCGGCCTGCTCAAGGCCGAGATGCGCGAACTGGGCAGCGACTTCATGGAGCTGGCCGACGCCCACCGCGTGCCTGCGGGCAAGGCCCTGGCCGTGGACCGCGAGGCCTTCTCGGCGGCCATGACGCAGCGCGTCATGTCCACGCCCGGCATCACGCTGGTGCACCGGCAGATCACGTCCCTGGACGATCCCGCGCTGGACGGCTTCGAGACCGTGGTGCTGGCGGCCGGGCCCATGGCTTCGGAGAACCTCTCCGCCTCGCTGGCCGAGGTGGTGGGCGGCGACCACTGCTATTTTTATGATGCCATCGCGCCCATCGTCTGGACGCATTCCCTGAATATGGACATCGTGTTCCGTGCCTCGCGCTACGGACAGGAAAAGGGCGAAAAGGGCGAAACGGGCGGCGACTACCTCAACTGCCCCATGAACAAGGAAGAATACGAAGCCTTCTATAATGCCCTGCTGGAAGCGCAAAAGGTGGGCGCACGGGAGTTCGAGAAGGAAAAGCATTTCGAAGGCTGCATGCCGGTGGAGGCCCTGGCCGAACGCGGCCCGCGCACCCTGACCTTCGGCCCGCTGAAGCCCGTGGGCTTCGTGGACCCGCGTACCGGCCGCCGTCCCTGGGCCATCCTGCAGCTGCGGGCCGAGACCCTCAACGGCGAGACCTGCAATCTGGTGGGCTGCCAGACCAAGCTGACCTACGGCGAGCAGGCGCGCGTGTTCCGCATGGTGCCCGGTCTGGAAAAGGCGGAATTCGCCCGCTTCGGCAGCATGCACCGCAACACCTATGTGAACGCGCCCGTGGCCCTGAACGAGGACCTGTCGCTCAAGGCGCGGCCCCGCGTCTTCCTGGCCGGACAGATCACCGGTGTGGAAGGCTATCTGGAATCCGCCGCCTGCGGCATGTGGCTGGGCATGCTGCTGGCCGCCCGCGCCCAGGGCAGGGAGCTGGCCCTGCCGCCGCTGGAATGCGCGCTGGGTGCCCTGCTCAACCATCTGCGCACCCCGGTGAAGCACTTCCAGCCGTCCAACGCCCATTTCGGCCTCATGCCGGAGCTGGACGAAAAAGCCAAGAAGAAGGACCGCAAGGCCCTCTACTCGGCCCGGGCGCGCGAACGTTTCGCCGCCTGGCGTGCGGAACAGGGGCTGTAGCAGCCTCGACTTTCGGCTCTGTTGCAAAAAAAGCGCATTTTTTTCGAAAAAAATGCGCTTTTTTTGTTCCCTTCTTCCAGAGCGTTTTGCCCATTTTTGACGGCCACCGGAAAAAACGGGCAAAATGAGAGGCAAAAATGAGGCTGCAACCTGTTGAAAATAAAAAATAAAAAAAAATTAAAAAAAGTTGTTGACTCAGGGGGTGGTTTTCGCTAGATAAGACTTCGCCTCTTGGAGTAGGAGCGTAGCTCAGGTGGCTAGAGCACTTCCTTGACACGGAAGGGGTCAGCAGTTCAAGTCTGCTCGTTCCTACCAAATAAAATAATAAGGGCATGAGCCCGTGGCGACAGGGGCGGTGCCCGCCAGATAGCTGCACGAAAGCAGCACGTTTTTTGAAGATGGGGAGGTTTTTCAGCCTCCCCATTCCTTTTTTTGTACCATACGCCCGACAAGGGCGCCTGAAGGAGTATAAGCATGGATGTCCGCGTGGAAGGACAGGTGGTGGACGCCCCCGAACAGGGTGATGTGGCCGCTGTTCTGCAGAAAGCGCTGAGCGGCAAAAAATTCAAATCCGTGGTGGCTGCGCGTGTGACCGCAGAGGGCACGGAGACTTTGTGCGATCTTTCCGCCACCGTTCCCGCCCAGTGTACCGACATCACTCCCGTGTACGCCGATTCTCCCGAAGGCCTGAGCATGATCCGCCATTCCACGGCCCATGTCATGGCCGCCGCGGTGAAAAAGCTTTACCCCTCGGCCAAGGTGACCATCGGTCCCGCTGTGGAAAACGGCTTCTACTACGACTTCGACGTGGAAAAGCCCTTCTCCAGCGAAGACTTCCCGGCCATCGAAGCCGAGATGCAGCGCATCGTCAACGAACGCCTGCCCTTCGTGCGCACCACCATGAGCAAGGCCGACGCCATCGAGAAGTTCAGCAAGATGGGCGAGAACTTCAAGGTGGAGATCATCGAAGGCATCGAGGGCGACACGGTCTCCCTGTACACCTGCGGTGATTTCACCGACCTGTGCCGCGGCCCCCACGTGCCGCACACCGGCTTCTCCAAGGCCAGCAAGATCCTTTCCGCTGCCGGCGCCTACTGGCGCGGCGACGAAAAGAATCCCATGCTCTCCCGCCTGTACGGCACCGCCTTTGCCGACGAGAAGGCCCTCAACGCCTACCTGAAGCAGCTGGAAGAAGCCAAGCGCCGCGACCACCGCAAGCTGGGCCGTGAACTGGGCTTCTTCACCTTCCATGAAGACGTGGCCCCCGGCATGGTCTTCTGGCTGCCCAAGGGCATGCTGATGCGCACCATCCTAGAAGACTTCTGGCGTCGCGAGCACATCAAGCGCAACTACGACCTGGTGCAGGGCCCGCAGCTGCTGCGCGTGGAGACCTGGCAGCGTTCCGGTCACTACGACCACTATCGCCAGAACATGTATTTCACCCAGATCGAGGACGATCAGTACGGCATCAAGCCCATGAACTGCATCTCGCACATGCTGATCTACCGCAACGATCTGCGCAGCTACCGTGACCTGCCCCAGCGCTACTTCGAGCTGGGCGTGGTGCACCGCCACGAAAAGAGCGGCACCCTGCACGGCCTGCTGCGTGTGCGTCAGTTCACCCAGGACGATGCCCACATTCTGTGCACGCCCGAACAGCTGGAAGGCGAGATCCTCGGTGTCATCCACCTGATCCGCGACCTGATGCATCTGTTCGGCTTCGACTACAAGGTGGGCATCTCCACCCGTCCCAAGGACAGCATCGGTACCGACGAAGCCTGGGAACTGGCGACCAATGCCCTGATCGAGGCCGTGAAGAAGGCCGACATGCCCTACGAGATCAACGAGGGCGACGGAGCTTTCTACGGTCCCAAGATCGACGTGCGCCTGCTGGACTGCATCGGTCGCGAATGGCAGTGCTCCACCATCCAGGTGGACTTCACCCTGCCCGAACGTTTCGACCTGACCTATGTGGGCCAAGACGGCGAACGTCATCGTCCTGTCATGGTGCACCGGGCCATCATGGGCTCGCTGGAGCGCTTCATCGGTGTGCTCATCGAGCAGTACGCCGGTGCCATGCCCACCTGGCTGGCGCCCGAACAGGCCCGGATCCTGACGGTCACCGATGCCCACAACGAAGCCGCGCTCAAGGCCTGCGAGGAGCTGAAAGCTCTGGGGATCCGCGTGACGGCCGATACGCGCAACGAGAAGCTGGGCTTCAAGGTGCGCGAGGCGCAGCTGGCCAAGGTGCCGTATATTCTGGTGGTTGGAGAAAAGGAAGCGCAGGCGGGCGGCGTCAATGTGCGTCTGCGCAATGGGGACAACCTGGGGCTCAAGTCCGTGGCGGAAGTGGCTGCCCTGATCCGTACGGACAGCGAAGAGCCTTTCAAGAATGGAGGGATGCGCTATAGCTTCTCCTAACATGAGACCCCGGCGCGACGTGCCGCAGGACGGCGTGCGTCGCAACGAGATGATCCGCGCCCGCGAAGTGCGCGTCATCGGCGCCGATGGGGAACAACTGGGTATTTTGCAGCGCAACGAGGCTATTGCCCTTGCCAAGGAAGCCGGTATGGACCTGGTGGAAGTCGCTTCCACCTCCGAACCGCCTGTCTGCCGCATCATGGACTACGGCAAGTTCAAGTACGAGCAGCAGAAAAAGAAGCAGGAAGCCAAAAAGCGCCAGAGCGTGGTGCAGATCAAGGAAATCAAGGTCCGTCCCAAGACCGACGACCATGACTACGAGACCAAGCTGCGCCACATCCGCCGCTTCCTGGAAGACGGCGACCGCTGCAAGGTGACGGTGTTCTTCCGTGGCCGCGAGATCGTCCACAAGGACCGTGGTATCAGCATCCTCGAACGCGTCGTGCAGGACCTGGCCGATGTGGCCAAGGTGGACCAGGAGCCCCGTGCCGAAGGCCGCACCCTGCAGATGCTGCTGGTGCCCAAGAAGTAGTCCTTCGCCAGAGCCTTTTTTCCTGACGTCACAGGTGGCCTGTGCCGTCAGGACTGCCTGCGCGCCCCTGCATTTTTGCACTTGCGCCGCACGGCTTTTTCAGGCAATATGCCGTTCCTGCCCGTAGTGTACGGGCAGGTTATTCGCTAAGGAGTATATCATGCCCAAGATCAAAACCCGGCGTTCCGCGGCCAAGCGTTTCGAGCTCACCGGCAGCGGCAAGTTCAAGCGTCGTCGTCAGAATCTGCGCCACATCCTCACCAAGAAGGCTCCCGGCCGCAAGATGCGCCTGGGCCAGGCCGCCATCGTTGACCGCACCAACGAGAAGGCCGTGCGCCGGATGCTGCCCAACGGCTAGTCATCCCGAGCCTTGCGGAAGCTCCGTGCGCGGAGCGTCCGTGCCGGAACGCGAGAGCGTGACGGCGTGAATTCTGATCCGTCCGGATTGCGCGCCCGCATGCGGGAGGCGGCATGACCGCCGCAGCACCGCCGCGCGGCGCAGCGCCCCACAGGGGCGACGGCCAGCGCAAAGCCGTTCTTTTCAAGCAATTTGCGCCCCATCTGGGATCAATTTTTTTCCCCGGCAGGCACAATACCTCCGCCTTGGCCGGGCGAAAGGAGGGTACCCCCCATGCGTGTGAAGAGAGGTCTCGCCGCTCATCGTCGGCACAAAAAGTACCTGAGCGCGGCCAAGGGTTTCCGTGGTGGCCGCAGCCGTCTGTATCGTACCGCCCGTGAGGCTGTGGAGCGTTCGCTCCAGTATTCCTTCATCGGCCGCAAGCACCGCAAACGCGACTTCCGCACCCTGTGGATCCTGCGTATCAACGCCGGCGCGCGCCTGAACGGCCTGTCCTACAGCCGCCTCATGCACGGCCTGAACAAGGCCGGCATCGCCCTGAACCGCAAGGTTCTGGCCGACCTCGCCGTCTACCACAAGGACGACTTCGCCAAGGTGGTGGAAATGGCCAAGGCTGCCCTGTAGTCGGCACGCCACAGCTTTTTTGAGTGCGCGGCATGTCTTGGCGTGAGGTTTTTCCTCGTGCGGGATATGCCGCGCTCTTTTTTTCCGCCGGAGATTCCGGTAAGATCGGGCGCGCCCCGGATGCCGCGGCATGCGGCCCCGGCGGCATGCGCCCTGTTGTCGTGTGGCGGCGGGACATGGTGTCCCTCCGCCGCTGTTGTGTGCGGCCGTCAGGGCCGTCCCTTTGACCGTAACGCCGCCTGCGGCGGCTCCGGGAATTCGCATGGATTTGATGACTGTACTGGAAAGCCTGGTTACAGACCTCGAGGCAGGTCTTGACCGGGCTTCTTCGTTGGATGAACTGGAAGAACTGCGGGTGGACTTTCTGGGCCGCAAGGGCAAACTGGCCCAGGCCATGAGCTCCATGGCCAAGCTGCCCCCCGCGGAACGCCCCGCCGTGGGTCAGAAGGCCAACAGCGTCAAGGAGCGCCTCACCGCCCTGTTCGACGCCCGCAAGACCGCCCTGGAAGCGGCCCGCGAAGCCGAGGCCCTCAAGCGCTTCGACCCCTCCCTGCCCGGCCGCGCCCCCTGGCGCGGTTCGCTGCACCCCACCACCCTGGTGATGGAAGAGATCTGCGGCATCTTCAGCAAGCTGGGCTTCGACATCGCTTCCGGCCCGGAAGTGGAAAACGACTTCTACAATTTCGAGTCCCTCAACATGCCGCCGGAACATCCCGCCCGCGACATGCAGGACACCCTCTACATCACCGAGCGCGTGCTCATGCGCACCCACACCTCTCCCGTGCAGGTGCGTACCATGCTGGGCCGCAAGCCTCCCCTGGCCATCGTGGCTCCCGGCAAGGTCTACCGCCGCGACTCCGACCTGACCCACACCCCCATGTTCCATCAGGTGGAAGGCCTGGTGGTGGGCCAGAACATCAGCATGGCCCATCTGCGCGGCACCCTCACCGCCTTCGTGCGCTCCGTGTTCGGCGGCCATACCGAAGTGCGCTTCCGCCCCAGCTTCTTCCCCTTCACGGAACCCTCCGCCGAAGTGGACATCAGCTGTTGCATGTGCGGCGGCAAGGGCCATATCAACGGCGAACCCTGCCGCGTGTGCAAGACCACCGGCTGGGTGGAGATCCTGGGCTGCGGCATGGTGGACCCCGCCGTGTTCGCCTCCGTGGGCTATCCCGCCGATGTGAGCGGCTTCGCCTTCGGCCTGGGCGTGGAACGTGTGGCCATGCTCAAGTACGGCATCGGCGACCTGCGCATGTTCTTCGAGAACGACGTGCGCTTCCTCGGCCAGTTCGGCCTGCACGCCTAGGGTGGGTCCCGTGCCTCTGTCCGTCCGTCTCCGCCGTGCCTGTGTCCCCGTGCTGCTGGCCCTGCTCTGCGCCGCCAGCAGCGCCGCGCTGGATGCCGGTGATGCCTGGGCCGCCTCGGCCCTGAGCCCCCGCCACAGCGGCCTCGAACCGCCCGGCGGGCCCAAGCCTATGGAAGGCCTGCCCGCCATGGGCAATGCCGGCAACACCACCGAGCGCGGCATGGGCTATACCGATGCCTACGGCCGCCCACTCAAAGACTACGGCCCCGAGGAAGTGAAACCCCGCAAGCGCCCCCGCGGCGGCGCCTACGGCACTTACGGACGCAAACAGAGCCGCCCCCTGCCGGATCCCGACGCCGACACGCCGGGCAAACCGGCTTGGGACTTCAACTGAATCAACTGCTAACCGGCCCTGCGGGGCCAGTGAGATGACATATGCTGCTTTCTCTTTCGTGGCTGCGCGAATTCGTCCCGTATGAAGGCACGGCACAGGAGCTGGGCGACCGGCTGACCATGCTGGGCCTGGAACTGGAAGAAATCGTGCGCCCCTATGACGCCATCGCCCCCATCGTGGTGGGCCATGTGGTGGAATGCGTCGACCATCCCGAATCCGACCACCTGCACATCTGCAAGGTGGACGCCGGCCAGGGCGAACTGCTGGACATCGTCTGCGGCGCCCCCAACGTGGCCGCCGGCCAGAAAGTCCCCGTGGCCCTGGTGGGCACCACCATGCCCGGCGGCCTGGTCATCAAGAAGGCCAAGCTGCGCGGCGCTCCCTCCTTCGGCATGATCTGCTCCGAACGCGAGCTGGGCCTCACCGAAGACCACAGCGGCATCATGGTCCTGCCCGACAGCGCCGTGCCCGGCACCCGTCTGGTGGACACCCTGGAGCTGGACCGCGAGGTGCTGGACATCTCCATCACCCCCAACCGCGCCGACTGCCTCTCCGTGCTGGGGCTGGCCCGCGAGACCGCCCTGGCCTTCAACCTGCCCCTGACCATCCCCGAACTGCCCCTGTGCGAGGACGGCCCGGCCCGCGACCTGCCCAGCGTGGAAGTCAGCGATCCCGAGCTGTGCAACCTTTACGCCGGCCGCGTCATCGCCGGCGTCAAGATCGCTCCCTCGCCCATGCGCATCCGTCACCGTCTGCATGCCGTGGGCGTGCGTCCCATCTCCAACATCGTGGACGTGACCAACTACATCCTCTTCGAATGCGGCCAGCCCCTGCATTCCTTCGACCTGGACAAGCTGCGCGGCAACCGCATCATCGTCAGCCCCGCCGCCCAGGGCGAGAAGATCGTCACCCTGGACGGCCAGGAACGCACCCTCGATCCCCGTGACCTCTGCATCCGCGACGCCGAACGCGCCGTGGCCCTGGCCGGTGTCATGGGTGGCCAGGCCACCGAGATCGACGATGCCAGCACCAACGTCTTCCTGGAAAGCGCCGTGTTCCGTCCCGGCACCATCCGCAAGACCTCGCGCCGTCTGGGCCTGTCGTCCGAATCCTCCTACCGCTTCGAACGCGGCATCGACCACAAGCGCTCCATCTGGGCCCTGGACCGTGCCTGCGCCATGATGGTGGCCGCTGCCGGCGGCAAGGTCTGCCCCGGCTACACCTTGGCCGAGCCCAAGCCCTTCGTGCCCGTGCAGATCGAGTTCCGTCCCGCCCGCGCCAACGCCCTGCTGGGCGTGGAACTGAGCCGCGACTTCGACGAGAAGGTGCTCTCCGGCATGGGCTGCGCCATCGAGAAGACCAGCGACGACAGCTGGCAGGTCACCCAGCCCAGCTGGCGCCCCGACCTGACCCGCGAAGCCGACCTCATCGAAGAAGTGGGCCGTGTGCACGGTCTGGACACCATCGCCCCCGAACTGCCCGCCTTCCTGCAGGATCTGGGCCGCGCCGGCGAACCCATGTCCACCTTCCAGTTCTGGTCCCGCCTGCGCCACTGGGGCGCCGGTCTGGGCCTCAACGAAGCCGTCAACTACAGCTTCGTGGGCCACAAGGATCTGGACCTGCTGGGCCTGCCCGCCGAAGGCCGCATCTCCATCATGAACCCGCTCTCCGCCGAACAGGATGCCCTGCGCACCGTGCTGGCCCCCGGCCTGCTGCATGACCTGCGCAACAACCTGGCCCAGGGTGCCGCGGGCGTGCGCCTGTTCGAGCTGGCCAACACCTTCACGGCCGCTCCCAGCGACGATCCCCACGCCACCGGCGCCAGCGAGACCGGCATGCTGGGCGTGCTCCTCTACGGCCAGCGCCACGACAGCGCCTGGCCGCATGTGGAAGCCGACATGGATTACAGCGACCTCAAGGGCATCGTGGAGCACCTGCTGCACTTCCTCAACCTGTCCGCCCCCGTGTGCGAACTGGCCGAGAGCCACCCCTACCTGCTGCCCTGCGTGCGCCTGAGCGTGGATGGCACCGAGGTGGGCGTCATGGGCCGCGTGCGTCCCGAGATGGCCGACAGCTTCCACGCCCGCAAGGACGTCTGGCTGGCCGAGCTCAACCTCGACGTGCTGCGCCGCCTGCATGATGCCGCCCAGGTGCGCTTCCAGAGCCTGGCCGTCTTCCCGCCGGTGCGCCGCGACATCACCGTGGCCGCCCCTGTGGGCGTGACCGTGGGCGCCATCCTGGACCAGATCATGGGCCAGAAGCAGCCCCTGCTGGAAGGCGCCGTGCTGGTGGACAGCTTCAGCCCCGAAGGCAGCGACGAACGCAACCTCACCTTCCGCCTGACCTTCCGTCACGCCGAGCGCACCCTCAAGGATGCGGAAGTGGACAAAGTGCGGGAAAAGGTGGCACAATCCTTGGTGCAGGAGCTGGGCGTACGCATCTAGCCCCCTGCCCCTTCCGTACCGGGCGAGCCGTGCCCGCCCCGTGACGGAAGTGCTGCTGATACGGTATTCCACGGGCTGCGGCCCCCTTGCGGGGCCGCGGTCCGTGGCGCTGCGTGCGGCCCCGGCCCGCGCGGTGAAACCCGCAAGAGAGGGAGCATGTCGGAAAAACTCTACAAGATCGGCCAAGCCGCCGCCCTGCTCAACCTCAATACTTCCGTGCTGCGTTTCTGGGAAACGGTGTTCCCCCAGCTGACTCCCCGGCGTACGGACTCGGGCCAGCGTTTCTACACCGAAGAGGACATGGCCCTGCTGCGCCGCATCCAGCAGCTGCTGCACCAGAAGGGCATGACCATAGAAGGCGCGCGCCGCATCCTGGACGGCAGCGCCACCCTGGACGAGGTCCTGCCGGAACGCGCCGCCAGCAAGCGCGATCCGGCCCTGATGCTGAAGCTGAAAAACGAGCTGACCGAGCTGCGCCGCGTTCTGGCCGGCCGGTGATCCCCTGTCCTGCCGCTCCGGCAGTACGCCGCGGCGGTCCTGCACGACAGGCAGCGCACCACAGGATGCCGCATGATCCTTTCTCCTTCCCTGCTCTCCGCCGATTTCTCCCGTCTGGCCGACGAGCTCGCCGCCCTTGAGGCCGCGGGCATCTCCTGGCTGCACCTGGACATCATGGACGGGGCCTTCGTGCCCAATATCACCTTTGGCCAGCCCGTCATCAAAAGCCTGCGCAAACGCAGCAGCAAACTTTTCTTCGACGTGCACCTCATGATCGAGGAGCCCGCCCGCTATCTGGAATCCTTCCGTGATGCCGGGGCCGACATGCTGGTCATCCATGCCGAGGCCGACCGCCACCCCCAGCGCACCCTCAGCGAGATCCGCCGCCTGGGCATGAAAGCCGGTCTGGCCTTCAACCCCGGTACGGACATCGCCTCCCTGCGCTGGCTGGCCCCCGATCTGGACATGGTGCTGGTCATGAGCGTGAACCCCGGCTTCTCCGGCCAGAAGTTCATCCCCCAGAGCTTCGACAAGATCCGCGCCACCCGCGCCATGCTCAACGCCGCCGGTGCCGGGGACGTGCTCATCCAGGTGGACGGCGGCGCCTGCCCCGAGAACACCGCACAGCTGGTGGCCGCCGGTGCCGACGTACTGGTCTCGGGCTCGGCCTTCTTCGGCCATCCGCCCTATGACCAGTGCCATCAGAAATTCCAGGCCGCCGCCCAGGCTGCGGCCGATAATGCCCACAATGCCCGTTGCGCTGCGGCCGCCCTGTGGCAGCCCGGCCGCGCCCTGAAAAAATAACTCAACAAAGGACCGCATCATGCCTACCCGCAGACAGTGTGCCAACGCCATCCGCGCCCTTGCCATCGACGCCATCGAGAAGTCCCGTTCCGGTCATCCCGGCGCCCCCCTGGGCATGGCCGACATGGCCGAAGCCCTCTGGCGCCACGGCTTCAAACACAATCCCGCCAATCCCGGCTGGATGGATCGTGACCGCTTCGTGCTGTCCAACGGTCACGCCTCCATGCTGCTCTATGCCGTGCTGCACCTCACCGGCTACGACCTGAGCATGGACGACATCCGCAACTTCCGCCAGCTGGGCTCCCGCACCCCCGGCCATCCCGAATGCGACGTGACCCCCGGCGTGGAAATGACCACCGGTCCCCTGGGTCAGGGCATCTCGTCCGCCGTGGGCATGGCCCTGGCCGAAAAGATGCTGGCCACCCGCTTCAACACCCCCGAGCACACGGTCATCGACCACCACACCTACGTGTTCCTCGGTGACGGCTGCCTCATGGAAGGCGTGTCCCACGAAGCCTGCTCCCTGGCCGGCGTGTGGGGCCTGGGCAAGCTCATCGCCCTGTACGACTCCAACGGCATCTCCATCGACGGCAAGATCGACGGCTGGTTCACCGAAGACGTGGCCGCCCGCTACAAAGCCTACGGCTGGCAGGTCATCGGTCCCGTGGACGGCCATGACGCCGAGGCCCTGGACGCCGCCCTGGCCGAAGCCCGCGCCGACGCCGAGCATCCCAGCCTCATCATCTGCAAGACCCACATCGGTTTCGGTTCCTCCAAGGCCGACTCCGCCTCCTGCCACGGCTCGCCCCTGGGCGTGGACGTGGCCGCCGCCACCTGTGCCGCTCTGGAATGGCATCAGCCCGCTTTCTCCGTGCCGGACGACATCGCCGCCGCCTGGGACGCCCGTGAAGCCGGCAAGAAGGCCGAAGCCGAATGGCAGGCCCGTTTCGACGCCTACCGCGCCGCCTGTCCCGAGCTGGCCGCCGAACTGGAACGCCGCATGAAGGGCGATCTGCCCGCTGACTGGGCCGACATCGCCGCCGCCATGGTCAAGAAGGCCGTGGAAGCCGGTGAGAGCATCGCCACCCGCGTGGCCTCCAAGAAGGCCCTGGAAGAACTGGTGGGCAACCTGCCCGAGATGCTGGGCGGTTCCGCCGACCTGACCGGTTCCGTGGGCACCAAGACCAGCCATTCCGTGAACTTCGATCCCGCCACCTGCACCGGCAACTATCTGGCCTACGGTGTGCGCGAGTTCGGCATGAGCGCCATCATGAACGGTCTGGCCCTGCACGGCGGCTTCATCCCCTACGCCGGCACCTTCATGGTCTTCTCCGATTACGCCAAGAACGCCCTGCGTCTGGCGGCCCTCATGGGCACCCGTGCGGTCTGGGTCTTCACCCACGACTCCATCGGTGTGGGCGAGGACGGCCCCACCCACCAGCCCATCGAACAGGTGCCCGGCCTGCGCCTCATGCCCGGCCTGGATGTCTGGCGTCCCTGCGACACCGTGGAGACCGCCGTTGCCTGGCAGTGCGCCCTGGAGAACGCCCACCGTCCCACCTGCCTCTCGCTCTCGCGTCAGAACCTGCCCTTCGTCAGCCGCGACGAGGCCCAGGTGCAGGCCATCGCCCGCGGCGGCTACGTGCTGCGTGACTGCGACGGCACCCCCGAGCTCATCCTCATGGCCACCGGCTCCGAAGTGGGCATCACCCTTGAGGCCGCCGAGGCCCTGACCGCCGAAGGGCGCAAGGTGCGCGTGGTCTCCATGCCCTGCTGCGAGCGCTTCGACGCCCAGGATGCCGCCTATCGCGAAAGCGTGCTGCCCGCCGCCGTGCGTGCCCGCGTGGCCGTGGAAGCCGCTGCCGCCGATTACTGGCGCAAGTATGTGGGCCTGGACGGCGCCGTGCTCGGCATGACCACCTTCGGTGCTTCCGGCCCGGGCAAGGCCCTGGCCGAACACTTCGGCTTCACCTCCGCCCACCTGGCCGACATGGCCCGCCAGCTGCTGGGCTAACGCGGGACTGACATGAGCTGCTGCGGAGAGAGGCCTGTGCTTTAGGGCCCCTCCCCCAAACGCGTGAAACCAAGGCCCGGGATCACGGGATGACATATCCCCAGGTCCCGGGCCTTTTTGCGTCCTGCCCAAAGAGGACAAATTCCATGCTGGCGGGCGTGGACGGGATCGGGCCGCAGCAATGTCCCTGCCGCCAAGAGCGGGACGAACATGACCTTGCTTGCCGTACCCCCAAGAGATGCCGGGCCGTATCCCCTGACGGGCCCGACATTCCGAGCAAACAGATATCCTCCTGAGGACATCGCACCATGACGCTTTCCCGTCCGGAGGCGGGACAGCGGTTGCCGGATATTCCGCTACCGGCATCCTCTTTGACCTTTGGGGCCGGGCTGGACTTTCCTCTTCGGGGAACATATCTTTTTGACAAACCGGACGCCGTGTCCCGGCCCTTCCCGGTGATCCCTTCCCTGACAAAAAGGAGGCAGACATGCCCATCAGACTGTTGCAGGACATGGAGTGCAGCGGCAAGACCGTTGTCATCCGCCAGGATCTCAACGTGCCCATGAAGGATGGCCGCATCACCAACGACAAACGTATCCGTGCGGCCCTGCCCGGCATCCGCATGGCGCTGGACAAGGGCGCGGGCGTGGTCCTGCTCTCGCATCTGGGCCGTCCCACCGAAGGCGTGGTGGAAGAAAAGTTCTCCCTGGCGCCGGTGGCTGCCCACCTTTCCGGCCTGCTGGGCCGTCCCGTGAAGCTGGCCGCCGACTTCGACGCCGCCAAGGCCGCTCCCGGTGAAGTGGTGCTGCTGGAGAACATCCGCTTCTTCAAGGGCGAAAAGAAGAACGATCCCGAACTGGCCGCCAAACTGGCCGCTCTGGGCGACATCTATGTCATGGACGCCTTCGGGGCCGCCCACCGCGCCCATTCCTCCACCGAAGGGGCCGTGCGCGCCGCCAAGGTGGCCTGCGCCGGGCCGCTCATGGCCGCCGAGCTGGACGCCTTCGCCAAGGTGCTGGATGCTCCCGCCCGTCCGCTGATGGCCATCATCGGCGGTTCCAAGGTCTCCACCAAGCTGGGCCTGCTGGACAACCTGCTGGGCAAGGTGGATACCCTCATCGTGGGCGGCGGCATCGCCAACACCTTCCTGGCCGCTGCCGGTTACAGCGTGGGCACCTCCCTGTATGAGCCCGAGCTGGTGGACGATGCCAGGAAGGTCATGGACAAGGCCAAGGAACTGGGCAAGACCCTGCCCCTGCCCGTGGACGTGGTCACGGCCAAAGAACTGGCCCCCGGCCAGACCGCCACGGTCTGCGACGTGGACAAGGTGCCCGCTGACGAGATGATCCTGGACGTGGGTCCCAAGACCGTGGAACTGTACGCCGGTCTGTTACAGAAGGCTGCCACCGTGGTCTGGAACGGCCCCGTGGGCGCCTTTGAGACCGATCCCTTCGGCGCGGGCACCAAGGCCCTGGCCGAAGCCCTGGCAGCTTCCCCCGCCTTCGTGGTGGTGGGCGGCGGCGACTCCGTGGCCGCTGTGGAAAGCTACGGCCTGGCCGACAAGATGGGCTACATCTCCACCGGCGGCGGCGCCTCCCTGGAGCTGCTGGAAGGCAAACTGCTGCCCTCCGTGGCCGCCCTGCAGGATCGCGGCGAATAACTGACGTTTTTCCCGGAGGGGCCCGTCCCCTCCGGGATTTTTCTGTCTCCGGCCCGGGACTCGGACGCTGACCAGCCCGCGAGTCCGGCGCGCCTGGCCCGCAGAGCGCCACAAGGCTGTTGCCCTGCCGCCCCTCCCCCGGCAAGTTTCCCTGCCCTGGAATGATGAGGGAAAGCTTTCCCGGCCTGTTCTTTCTCTGCCCCGAACGAGTTTTTTTCGTCTTCCGGCCCCGTCAATGCCTCCGGCACGTTGCGCGGACGGCCCGGCTGGGGTATCATCGCGCTGCGTCCGGCAGGGGGAGCCCCTTTGCCGTACCACCGTCCGCGGGCCCCGGGCCCGCCCCCTCTTTTGTCTTTTATGGAGGAAAATGTGCGGCGTTTTTATCAGGAAAGCTGGCAGGGAATCCCGTTTACGTCATTCTCGCACATTTCTTTTTTCCATCTGGCGGAACCCAAGTTTTACGCCACCTTCTATGAAGAGCTGTTCCGGCGCTTCAAGGACTGGGACGATCTGCCCGCCCTCTGGCGGCAGAACAAGCGCAAGGACGCCCAGTGGCTGGCCGCCCGCCTGCGCGAACAGGCCGCCCTGCGTCCTGAAGGTTCCGGCCCGCTGCGTGTGCTCTCCATCGGCAGCGGCGTAGGCTATATGGAACATTGTCTGGTGGAGGAGATGTCGGCCGACGAGCTGGAGCTGCACGTCAACGAGCCCAGCACCGTCAGCATGCGCTGGCTGCGCCGTCATGTGCCCAACGAGCGCATGTATATCGGCATGCCCCCGGCCTGCCTGCCGCCGGACGTCTTTTATGACGTCATCTATCTTTCGGCCGTGGACTACAGCATCCCCACCCGCGAGCTCCAGCACCTGCTGGGCGAACTGCGGGCACAGCTCGTGCCCGGCGGCCAGCTCATCTGCCTTTCGGCCTCGCTGCTGCAGGAAGACAGCTTCATCGGCAGTTTCGTCAACGCCCTCAAGATCGTCATCCGCGGCTTCCTGCACTTCCTGGGCATCCGCCGCCAGCAGTTCTGGGGCTGGCGCCGTACCCGCGACGAATACCGCGAGCTGCTGCGCAAGGCGGATTTCCGTCATCTGGAAGACGGCTGGCTGGAAGACGGTTTCGAGACCTACTGGATACGCGGCTGTTAGCCCGGCCCGAAGATATCCCTGCTAGATGATCCCGGATGCGCCTGCCGCGTCCGGGATATTTTTTTCCCGGCCGGGACCGGGCAAGGCCGAGCGTACGGCAAGATGGGTGCTGAAATCCTCGGGCAGGCACAGGCACAGGGCCCCGGCACGGCCGCCCAGCAGGCTGCGGAAGGCCAGATGCCAGACAGGCTGCTCATCGGGGGTCAAGACGGCCAGACGCGGCAGGGAGGAGCTGTGGCCGCAGCGGGGATGCCAGGACGACGGTTTGCTGGCCAGATCGAAGGCGGCCAGGAAGCGGTCCGCGAACTTGCGGGCCAGCATGGTCTCCAGCGCGGTCAGGGGACGCCGGTCGGGGCGCTCGAAGCCCCCCGCGCCGAAAAATTCTTCCAGCAGGCTGAAGACGAAGGCCCTGTCCAGCACGAGCAGCGCGGGCTCTTCCAGGCCCTCCAGCTCCACGGCACAGCAACAGGAAGCCTCGCGTATGCTGTCCGCCACGCTGCCGAAGGGACGGCGGCGCACGGGCTGCGGCGTCAGCTCCAGCAGACGCCCCCGCTGCTCCTCCATGCTGGCGGCGCACAGGCGGGCGCAGCGCGCGGCCAGGGCATCCAGCCGGGCTTCGTCGTCCGCAGGGGCGGCCGCTCCGGCCGGCGGAGCGTCATTCCCTCCGGCGGCAGGCAGGCCGTGCAACAGGGCGGCGATCTCTTCCTGTGAAAGTATGCTGCTCATGACTGTCGATTTCCCGTAGTTTGCGACAAAGAATGCAAGAACGAGGCCAAACGCCCGGGCCTCCGAGGCTTGCCTTGCCCGTCGCCTTGAGGCAGTGTGGCGGCATGAAACTTTGTGTCCATGAACTGCCCCGCACGAGCGCCGGGCAGGATGAAGTCCCTGCCGCGCCCCCGCGTTGCGGCCATGCGGCCCCCGGCGACGATCTGGCCCGGGCCGTCTGGCTGGGCGGGCTGGCGGCGCCCGTGCCCCTTTGTTCCGGTCTGGGCCGTTGCGGCCGCTGCCGGGTCCGTTTCCATGACCTGTCCGTGGCGCCCGATCCCCTGCCGGAAGAAGAGGAGATCCTGGGCCCCGACCTGCTGGCCCGGGGCTGGCGTCTGGCCTGCCGTCGTCAGATAACTGACGCCATGGGCCCGGAGCTGCATCTCGATGTGCCCGCACCGGAAAAAATGACGGTCATGACCACGGCCGCGCCCTCTCTCCCGAAACAGGAGCATCTGGCCCTGGCCGTGGACCTGGGCACCACATCGCTGTACTGGCGCCTGATCGCCGTCCCCGATGTCCGGGAAGAACCGGCCCCTGATGATTTTTCCCTGCTCTGCCGTCCGCCCCTGCCGGTGTCCGTGGTGGCCGAAGGGCACGACCTCAACCCGCAGGCCGGGGCAGGCGCGGACGTCATGTCCCGTCTGGCCGTGGCCAGTGCGCCCGAAGGCCGGGCCCGGCTCGCCCGGCTGGTACGTGACCATCTGGCGGCCCTGCTGCGGCAGCAGACGGCCTCCCTGCCCGACATCCCTGTGGAGCGGCTGGTACTGGCGGCCAATACGGCCATGACCGACATTTTTCTGAACAGGGACATCAGCGGCCTGTGCGCCGCGCCCTACCGGCGCAGCCATGCGGGCGGCTGCGGCCTGACCGTGGAAGGGCTGCCGCCGCTGCTGATCCCGCCCCTGCCCGCGCCCTTCGTAGGCGGCGACATCAGCGCCGGGCTGCTCCGTTTGCTGGCCGACGACCTGCCGCGCCCGCTGCTGCTGGCCGATCTGGGCACCAACGGCGAGCTGGCCCTCGTGGACGCCCGGGGCCGCCTGTGGCTTT
>ENA-OVGB01000132-OVGB01000132.1-human-gut-metagenome-genome-assembly--contig:-NODE-132-length-88072-cov-19.637059_pt1 | contig 88072 bp, 87 predicted proteins | sample MGYA00237767_ERZ505413 | MGnify/ENA primary metagenome ERZ505413 (study PRJEB26158, sample SAMN06016410) | human gut metagenome | biome: human gut; feature: ankylosing spondylitis patient; material...
ACGGGGGAAAGAAATGATTATTCAGATTTGTATTGTCCCAACTCTTGCTGCAATAAATCGATTCTGTCTTGATAATTTCGAATCAGATTCTGTAATAAAGAAATTTCTTGTCGTTTGGATGCTTTTAAAGCCAGCTCTTCTGTTGATAAATTTTTAATATTTTTATAGATTTTAGAATCTTCGGAGACCAAAAGGTTATCATTTGCCGAATTGTTATTATATTTGTTCGGACTAATAAAATAGGTCTCTTCACATTCTTCTTGATTTACGAAAATGAAAAAGTCGGTAATGGGAAAATTCCAGTGATTGGCAATACTCAGTAAGACGTTTATATTCATATTTCCGCCTCTTACTGCCTTGCCTATGGTGTTTTTATCCAAGCCAAGCTCTTTGGCTGCATCTTTGTAGGTGAGCCCCTTTCGATGCAAAAATCTTCGGAGCGAGTCTCCGGAATAAACGAGCTTTTTACCGTCTTTCATATGGAATAAGGTGTAAACGATTAAATTCTCTCTGAAACTATTATGATAGTTTGTTTATACCAATATACAAAAAAATCGGCAATTAGTTTGCTCGAAGGTTTCCTTTCGGAAGAGAAGAGGAGGAATGTTTTTACAACCGCATTTGGTTTGATTTGGTATTAAGGGGAGGTCGATGACGGTATTGAAAAAGGTAATGGTTTGGAAAGGAAGGCCGTTTAGGTGTTATCTTTCCTTGTTACTGATTTTATTACATCTGCCGTCCAAAGAAGGCTGAATTGAATCAATTTTCATTATTGAATCAATCATGTTTGTGCCTTCACTTAAACGTATGAGTTCTTTTATTCTGAAAAAGTTATTTAACTTGTCATCATATTTATAATATGAGTCCACATAAACTTTATCTGAAAACCTTGATGAATAAGTACGTCTTGATATTATACCTTTTTCTTCGATATTGTAAGCCAAAGATGAATAACTGGCATATGGATAATCAAAAACTTCTTTATCTTCCAGCACAAGCGTTTCTCCCGTATTTCCAAATGAAACAGTAAATATTACTCTTTCTGTCTGTTCGAAACATTCTTTCATACCATCATTATCATCATACCGATATTCTGAAGTCTTTTCAATATATATGCTGTCTAAAACATTGTCATAATCTACATATCCAACCAAAATATCTCTGAAAATGCAGTCCTTATTTTGAGATATATCTGTTGAATCTTTCCAACTTATTAATCCTATGGAAAGAATAGATGTTAATATCAAAAGAAACAGTTTCATATAAAATTTATATTATCAGTAATGGTTAGAAAGGAGCATCGTCAGATGCTATCTTTCGTTGTTAGCAACCTATTTGAAATAATTAATCATTTTATCGTTATTAGGAATATTCCCAGTATGCCACAAATGGATTTGTGACTTTATTACCTTCAATTTTTCCATAAACATATATACAGCCAGCCATGAAAACGGAAATATCTTTCATGCAAATTTCGTTGATTTGAAAAATGAAGCTATTTCCATCTTTAACCACTTTACCATCATTATCTAATCCCCATTGAATAGGCATTACGTTACCCCCAAACTTGATTGCACAATTTTTTTCAGGCATATCTTTTTCCGTACTCATTTCGTATATTGAATAAATTTCATCTATTTCGGGGTGTTTATATCTATCACTTTTACTTTGGCTACTTAATTCATGTTCAACCAACAACAATTTACAATCGGGATATGTGTTATATTCCAATGCAATATCAAAATCCGGAGTGAAAATAGATATTTGCTTGTTCGGATTTAGAGGGTTTTGAAATGTTAGATAAAAATAGAGATTATCTTTGTCCGATAAATACTTATCATCAAAACAAGCTGGAGCATTTCCACCAACCCAACCAAAGCAGTCTTTTTGGTATTCACCAATGCCATAGTATATTGCATTTTCTCTTGTTTTAAGTATTCTTTCTATATCCATAATAACGATAATGATTTGATTGTTGCTAATGGCTAAGCGGGGAACGACGTTAGTCCGTTATCCCGGTTTGTTAGTAATATATTCTATCGCACTCGCTTCAAATCCCCGATAAATTGGAGTACCGTTTCTATATACGGAATAGCTTTTAGAATTTTGATATTATCTATTGATTCTATACCACCCGATACCAATGCTGGGACATATCCGTAACATTCATCCAATGTAGGAACACCCTTTTCTGATTTTATCATAGGATATTTATTTAAGGAAAACCATGATTCCAAACAACTCTTGTTGAAAATTACCACATTCAATAGTATATCAACATTCTCGGATAAAATCTTGAATGTTCCGTATCTCACATTGATGAATACGACATAATCTCCTATCACGGGATTCTTAACATAAGCAAAAATATCTCCAAAAACAGTTGTCATAAATGGAGTTACAGTTTCATACTCATACAGAGGATAACTATCATCTACTATTGTCTGATATTTATCGGGGTTAATAATTCTGAACAATCCATCACAAAACGTTCCAAGTCCAACTTCTTTCCAAAGTTCGATTATTTTTTCTGATACCGCATTAGCATATTTTGCAATAAAAGTATCATCTACCGTTTGGCGAGTGCTGTTTAGGCTCTTATCTAAAAATTTTTCGTACATATTGATTGTGCTATTTATTACTAATGGTTTGGTGAGGAACAGCGTTTAGCTGTTAACTCGACCTTGTTACAGACGGTTTAACTAAGATAATTCCATTTCTAATACCTTATATATCCGACCTTTGGCATTGCGAATTAATATCGAAATAAAATCGAAAGCATTGCATTTCAGATACTCTTTGTTTACCCAGTCGCCGTTGATTAGTCGTACTTGTTCGATAGCGGGATATTCATCATCGAAATCAGTACTACTGCATCCAAGAATGATAATTTCAAATTCTGTTTCAGCATCTTTGTCTACAAACTGAATTTCAGGAGATAATGGATGTTCTCTGTTATCCTCTATAAGTAATGCTTCATATCCATTATACCGTTCATCAAAAAGAGTAATCCTTTCTCCTAAATGTACTGAATCCGCATATATTGCCAAAGGTGAAGTTTGCTTGCCTACAATGGAATTATCAATTAATTCACCACAAAAGTAAAGTTTGAATTTTGTTTCGTTTTGTGGTGATATTAACCGACCTTTCCAATACACAGGATTATTAAACCATGAATTTTCTATCAATTCAGGAAAATAGTCTTTGTGTATAATAAATGGTTTCAGATAATCCGGTATATATTCCATATATTTCTGTATTAAGTTGTCTGTAATGTTATTTATAACCGCACCTTATGGTGTCGTTCCTACACTTCTATAACTGCACCTCACGAATTATCCAGTGTATCAAGAGGATTAGGGATTTTTGCTTTATGGGCACTTGACACATGAAGATAAATGGTTGTGGTCTTGATGTCGTTGTGTCCCAGCAATTCCTGTATCGTGTGCAGGTCTGTTCCCTGTTCCAGCAAGTGTGTGGCAAAGGAGTGGCGTAGCATGTGTACGTGTACACGGTGTTTGATGCCTGCACGATGTGCGGCTTCTTTCAGCACTTTCACCAATGCACTTGCCGAATATTGCTCTCCGGGTGTTTCGCCCTCAAACAACCATTTTTGTGGACGATATTCCCGAAAGTAGTGCCGTAGTTCTTCCAGCAACTTGGGCGAAAGGAGCGAATAACGGCATTTCTTCCCCTTGCCCATGATACGAACCGACATTGTTTCACTGTTGATGTCCTGCGGGGTCAGGTTAAGCAATTCGCTTCTTCTAAGTCCGGCAGAGTAAACCAACGAAATCATGCAGTGATGCTTGATGTTGGAAATTTGTGCAAGGATGCGCTTAATTTCATTCTTGCTCAACACTTCGGGCAGGCTCTTGTACTCTTTGGCACGGGTGATACCGCCATAGTATTGCCGTTTGCCGCCTTTCACCTGCTCGTAATAGAACTTGATAGCATTGATGCGCATATTCTGTTGCGACACCGAAATCTTCTTCTCGTTCACAAGATAGAGTATGTACTTGTTGATGTCCGGCACTTTCAGGCGGTCGATGTTCCGTCCCTTGTGATATTCCATGAAATCGCTGAAATAAGCACGGTATGTTTTGACGGTCGAGGGGCTGTAACGCTTTTGTTCCAGCAGTTCGAGATAGCCTTTCGGCAGTGTGTATTCCCTTTTGGGCTTGGGATGCCGCACGTAAACCCGGCTGTAATCAATATAGGCGTGGGGCGAATAGCGGTCGTAAAAATCCGGCAGGCTGAAAGCGGCTGACGCTATGTATGCAGAGCCGTTACCAGCCATTTCCATGCCCGTGTCTTGGGCGAGCAGCAGGGCGACAGCCTGACTGTTCGCATATTCTATCCGTATGTAATCCGCACCGTCCCTTGTTTCTTTGTGTAGCACGATGCTTCCTCTTTGTTTCTGAACCTTATCCATGTCGCTGAATTTTGCTTCGCTCCAAAGATAAGATAAAAATACCATTATTTGAACATCTGTTCAAAAATAATCGAGGTTAAAAAAACAAAAGAGTATCAGGCTTTAAGCAGCGAATAGATATGGCGAAAATTTTCTGCCAGTTCGTCCACGTTCAAACCGTTTAGAAATGCTTGTTCGTATGACAGCCCTAAAAACATTTGCCGGAACATGATAGCCGTTTTCTTCACGTCCGTGTTGCTCCTGATTTCCCCGCTTTCTTTTGCCTTCTGTATGACTTTCTCCCATAGGTCATAGTCTTGTCGGTAGATTTTCTCAATTTTCTGCCTGATGCCCGGATAGTACATACGCACTTGTGACAGAAAGTGAAAGTAGTAGAAGTTAGGACTACAATCATGCGGGCTACTATTATCACCAATCAGTTCAACAATCCTTTTCATGGAAGCGGCTACCCCCGCCACGTATTGCCCGATGAACTCCGCCAACGTATCGGCAGGAGCGGCAAACTTGTTTTCCGGTTCGTGCATTTGCAACACGTATTTGTCCGCCACAGCCATGAATAAATCCAGCTTGTGCGGAAAATAATAAACGATACCCGTTTTTGTCACCCCGCAGGCTTTGGCAAGCGTGATGATGCTTGCTTTCTCGTAGTTCATCCTGACAAATACGCCGAACGCTTTATCTATTACTTCTTCACGGTTAGTTATTATCATACACGTTTGTTTTTAATCGGTTACGAAGATACGGATTTTGTTTTAAGCATTTGTACCCCAGTGCTTTTTTTTAGTGCAAGGTGCAAGTATATATTTATATATATAGCTTGCACCTTGCACTAATCGCAAAAGATTTATTTTCAATGGTTTGCGTATTTCAAAAGAAAACCTTATCTTTGAACCCGAAAGTTAGGCAGACAAACAGCGGTCAAAGTTGGACAAGCCCAACGTCTGAAAATCGTTACTGTTTCGTTACCTATTTGAAATTTTGAAAGCAAAGTAGCTGAAATATAAGCAGTTAGAGTTATAGGTTCAAAACCCTCCCTCTCCGCAATAAACCCTGAAAAATCAGGGATATCACGAAATTTGTACACGAATTTGTACACGAAACGCTTGAATTTCCAATAAATTCAGGCGTTTCGTGTTCAAAAGTAAGAAGCTCTCCAAACTTTAGCTACATCTTTCCCATATTCACTTATTTTCCATAGCACTCTTTATATGAATGGCGTTTTAGCAATCTTAAATTATTTTATATCATACTCCAACATTTTCAACCAATAACAAATGCCCAAGTCATATTAATCTAATAACATCCTACATATTTCTCATTTCGAACAGTGTATAAATATAAATAAGCAAAAAACAACATATTTATTGTAGATATATGTTTTTTTATTTATATTTGCAACGAATACACAAAGATAGTTTGCTTTATGTCAAGGGCAACTTCTTTTGATGAACAAAACACACAAATTCATATCAAATAAAATGTATGAAAATCACATGTAAAGTAACATATTTTTTTTAACAAACATCTATCATATGAAAATCAATCAATTATGGATTATGGCAATGGCTGTTTGCACATTGCTTCTCAGCACATCATGCTCCAACGATGATGACTCACCCGAAGTTAAAAATTACAAGCTCGACCAAATTAACCCACTGGTCAACTTTGGCAAAACGGTGCAAGAGCTTCAAGCAATAGCAGTTGGTAAAAACGGTTCAGCCACTTACGATGAGAGTTCACGCATACTCAGTGTCACGCAAAACGACAATCCGGTGGTGGCAAAAACCGATTACTACTTTGACTTGGAAGGACATTATCAAATTGCTGTCTCCACGTTGAAAGATCCCGATTTGGTCAACATGGTGCTCGAAACCTATCATGCAGCCGGTTTTAAAGATGTAGAATCTGACCAGCAAAGCAAAGTGGGCACTGTGCTGCAGGATCCTACAAACAAGTATTGGGTGGAGGTAAGAAACAACTATGAATATAACCACAAAACAGGTACTATTATTGCAGCACCGATAGATGAGGGTACATGGTCGTTCACAAGACGCTCCTCACTGAGCAATAAAGACGGGTTTATGGCTCCATTGCTTGCCGTGGGTGCACAGCCAGAAGTGATTAAGCTGTTTGAGAGCAGGCTTGGGCACACATACAACACTACATTGTCATCACCGGAAAAGGGTATCATGTATTTCAATACCTTAAATGATAAATTTCCGTACATGAAGTACTGGCTCGACTTAGACACGAAATCATACTTGGAAGAGGCAGCTGTGGTCGCACCCAAAGGAACCGAAATTAATGCCGATGACGCAGCAATTTTTGTTGAGTCATTAGGATACAAGTATGTTCCGTTGCTCGATAACGACAATGCACAAATTTATTGGAACAAAGAAATGAAGAGTGCCGTTTCTCTATCGGTAAAGGCACCAGAGGGAAAAGAAAAAACTTACGAACCCAGAATACAGTTCTATCCCGCTGATTACACCGAATATCTACCATACGACAAAATTGAAATGATTTGGCCGATCACGGAGTTTGGCAAATACACCATTGCCGAAGTTGCAAAATTGTATGAAAGCAAAGACTATTTTGAGGATTATATGGAGGCAGATGAACAGATTGGTTTGCCTGTCGTAATCACCAATGGCAGGGATTTCACCAAAATTTTCCTCTTTGAAGACAAGGGAAAATACGAAGGATTGGCTATGCTGGCACGCAATGATAACGTAATTAAATCGCCAGCATTGGTACAAGCCTTGCTCGATGCAGGCTTTGAAGCATATCCCGAAGCAGCTATTCCCACATGGCGAAATAATAAAACCGGTGTAGAAGTACAGATTGACATGTACGACATGCTGGGTATGGGTCCGTTAGTATTTATGCAACACATTGGTATATAACATTCAGTAATCGGCTTTAGGGAAGAGCCCTATTTTTACATTCAAAACCGGGTTCCTTCAATCGAAAGGGATCCGGGCTGTTTTAATCAGTAGATATTAATGGCAGAAGAACACCCCAAACTATGAATATGAAAAAATTAACAACCCTTTTAGTTGTCTGCGCCCTATGCAACGGCATACATGCCGAACCGGCACAAAATGTGGTAAAAAAAGTTGTGCAACCGGATGGAACCACCCTACTTTTGACTTTAGCAGGCGATGAACGACTACATTATTATGTTACTTCCGACGGATATCCGGTGCTTGAAGAACACGGTGTGTACTACTATGCAGAACCGACAGCCGACAACATTGTGTGCACAAAAGTGCCGGCACATGACCCTGATACGCGCACTACATCAGAACGAAGCATGCTACAAAAGCCGGAGGTGATGACGAAGCAATTGTCTCGGGTACACGCAGAGTCATGGCAAAAATATCCTATGGCAGTAGGAAAACCAATGGCAAACTTGCAGGGGACCAAGCGGGGACTGGTGATATTAATGGCATTTAAGAATATGCCATTTGTTACCCCCAACGTAAAACAAGCCGTTGAGAATATGTGTAACCAGGCGGGATACAACTACAATCAAGCATTGGGAAGCGTAAACGACTATTTTAAAGACCAAAGCAACGGAACCTTTGATTTGCAATTCGACGTAGTGGGACCATTCACAGCCGAGGAAGACATGGAATTTTATGGCAACAACGGCGGGATGGGAAAAGACCAGAATGTCCAGTTGCTCATAACAGAAGCCATAGATGCGGCAGATGCCGACGGTGTGGATTTCAGACAATACGATTGGGATAATGACGGATATGTGGAACAGATTTATGTGCTGTATGCCGGATACTCAGAGTCAGACGGTGCCCCATCGAGCACAATCTGGCCGCACGAAAGTGTATTGCAAACTCCTCGGAAGCGGGATGGTGTGCGCATAAAGACTTATGCTTGCAGTTCGGAACTGACAGGAAGAACCGGAAACACGTTTGATGGCATATCCACTATGTGTCACGAATTTTCACATTGTCTGGGACTGCCCGACTTTTACGACGTCAAGAGCAACTCATCGGGAAGTGTGGGTAACTACGGCATGAACCAATGGAGCATAATGGCATCGGGAACAAGAAATGCCGACGGAAACATACCTCCGTCATTTACGGGCTACGAAAAGGCGTTTTGTGGTTGGGATACACCTATTGAACTCAATGAGCCGACCAACATTTCACATCTGCAGCCGATTGCATCAGGAGGCAAATGCTACAAAATTGTAAACCCGAATAATCCCAACGAGTACTATTTGTTGGAAAACCGAAACGGTAATACAAATTGGGACAAGGGTCTGAACTCCGATGGAACGGGGGCTGCCGTGAACGGATTGCTAGTGTATCATGTAACTTATGATGAAAATATATGGGCAGTCAATGAAGTGAACGCGTCAACAAGAACCATACAAAGAATGGTGCCCATACCAGCTGACGGAAATTTGGAAAACTACTATTCAACTATAGGAGGCTATCATATAAATCCGGACGGATTGGCAGGAGACTTGTATCCATACCGGACTAACAGCGGTTCGTTTAACAATGCCCTTACAGACGGGACATCGCCTGCGGCATCGCTTAACACTCCAAATACAGACGGTACATACCTGATGCACAAAAACATTACCGATATTACAAAAAACACGGACGGGAGCATTTCTTTCTCATTTACTTCCACCACCACAGATATAACATCGGCAACAGCGCATGATAATTCAAAAAACGATTACTATAATTTGAAAGGAATGTTTATGGGTGCGGACGCACAGAAACTACCAAAAGGAATTTACATTCTAAATGGAAAGAAAGTGGTGATTGACCGCTGACAATGGCGTATGGCTGCGATAGCCGTAAAAACCGGTCTAATCCGCTCCCTTGACCAGCACTCATACCGGCATACAAAAAAGAAGAGAAGCATACTGTAATGTCATGCTTCTCTTCTTTCATTAACGTCGGGGCGACAGGATTCGAACCTGCGACCGCCTGGTCCCAAACCAGATGCGCTACCGGACTGCGCTACGCCCCGAAAATGCAAGCTTTCAAATTTGCGAATGCAAAATTACTCGTTTTTATTGAATCTTGCAAATTTTATATTCACTATTTTATGATGCCCTGTTCAACAAATATCTTTTTCAGAATCTGTACACCGCGCTCAACCTGCTCTTCTGTATGTGTCGCCATCAATGCGAAACGCACAAGCGTGTCCTGCGGAGCACATGCCGGAGGAATAACGGAATTGATGAACACACCGTTGTCATAAGCAAGTTTGGTGACAACGAATGTCTTGGTAGCGTCTCTTACATATAAAGGTATAATAGGACTTTCCGTATCGCCTATTTCGAAGCCCTCTTCCCTGAAACGGCGCAAAGCGTATTTTGTTACCGCCCATAACTTCTCAATGCGCTCAGGTTCCTTCTGTATGATGTGCAACGCTTCCATAGCCGCAGCCGTTGCCGCAGGCGTATCAGACGCACTGAATATATATGTACGGCATGTATGACGCAAATAGTTGATAGTGTCGAAGTCACCAGCGATAAAGCCTCCGATGCTTGCAAGAGATTTCGAGAAAGTGCCCATAATGAGATCCACCTCATCAGTAAGACCGAAATAGTCGCACACACCACGACCGTCACGCCCGAACACACCTATACCGTGAGCCTCATCAACCATTACAGAACAATTGTATTTATGCTTGAGTTCTACTATTGCGGGAAGATTGGCGAGGTCGCCCTCCATAGAGAACACTCCGTCTACAACAATAAGTTTAACGGCATCATATGGGAGTGATTTGAGAATATTTTCCAAATCATCCATATCATTATGCTTGTAATGAAGTTGTCTGGCAAATGACAGACGACGTCCGTCTACAATGCTTGCATGATCCCGGTCGTCGCATATAATATAGTCACCACGTCCTACTACCATGGCGATGACACCCGCATTGACAGAAAAACCGGTTGAGAAGCACAAAGCATCATCCTTGCCTACAAATTCGGCAAGTTCTTTCTCAAGCTGCACATGCAAATCTAAGGTTCCATTAAGGAAACGGCTTCCCGCGCAACCAGAACCGTATTTGTCCAACGCCGCCTTTGCAGCATCTATCACACGCTGGTCTCCGGTAAGTCCGGTATAAGCATTCGATCCGAACATAAGCACCTTATGGCCGCCCATCTCAACCTCTGTGCCCTGCTTACTCGTAATCTGACGGAAATAAGGATACATTCCAGCCTCCATTATTTTTTGAGGCTCGCGATAATTTTTGTATCTTTCTTGTAATTGTCCCATTTTAATTTAAATAGGTATAAATCCTCTATTTTTTTATTCAGGGTGCAAAGATACAAAAAAGATATTATAATCTGATTATTTTAATAAGAAATGTGTCTGTACGTTATTTTTGTACAACAAGCAGCTTACTCATTACTATTTTTTTATTATATTTGTCCATGCTGTTTTTCGATAAGAAAATCAATGTATTATCAAATAGTACAAAATAATTTACAAATAGATTGAGATACGTCATTAATTCAGACAATAATAATGAAAAAGAAGATTGTTTTCGTAATTAATCTCACATCAGGAACGTCTGACAAGACTTCAATACCACCACTTATTGATGAACATCTCGACAAGGACAAATTCGAATACGAGATTGTAACGACAGAATATGCGGGACACGCTTCCGAAATATCCGCAAAAGCGAAAAACGACGGTGTTGACATTGTTGTGGCTGTAGGAGGTGACGGAACGGTGAACGAGGTGGCGCGCTCTATCGTACATTCGGAAACTGCCCTTGGAATAATTCCGTGCGGATCCGGCAACGGGCTTGCGCGGCATCTGCTTTTGCCCATGAACACAAGAAAGGCGATAGAAATAATCAATGCCTGTGAAATCCACGAGCTCGATTATGGTGTAATAAACGAATATCCGTTTTTCTGTACATGCGGCATGGGGTTTGACGCGTTCGTAAGCATGAAATTCGCGGAAAGCGGCAAGAGAGGCCCCATCACGTATGCCGAAAACATACTACGGGAAGGACTGAAATACAAGCCTGAGACTTACATCATAGAGGATGAGAACGGCACAAAGACATACAAGGCTTTCCTCATATCATGCGCCAACGCATCACAATACGGGAACAATGCATACATAGCACCGCAGGCATCCATGAGCGACGGACTTATGGACGTTATCATAATGGAGCCATTCGACATGCTTGAAGCTCCTCAGATAAGCATAGACATGTTCAACAAGACGCTTGACAAAAACACAAGAATAAAAACGTTCCACAGCAAAAAAATCCATATTCACAGAACGAAACCGGGCGTCATACATTATGACGGAGACCCCGTGATGGCAGGAGAGGACATCAATGTAGAGATAAAGGAGAAAGGCATAAAAATAATAATAAACCCTTATGCCAATAAGAACATGCGAAAACCGAACGCGCTGCAGAACGTTCTGTCTGAAATATTCAACGAAATAAACAGCATGCGTGAGGATATAGCCAAACACAGAGAGGCTACTTACCGGTTCATGGGTAAATCACAGAGAAAAGAAGAATGACAATATGTTTTTACAGAGAAAGCAGCAAGACGGGATGAAGAGCTTTTCTTCATCCCGTCTTGTCCGCACTCAGGCATCATGCGACAATATTCTGACCAGATTGCATAATACCTCCGTAGCTACATTCTTTTTATTTTATTACAAGCACGAATCTCATGCAACGATTACGACAAAGACAAACAGAATCATTTGATTCTTTGCTCCGGCAGTCATGGCATACACCTTTTATTTGATATAAAAATCCTCAGTAAGACTCCTATACCATTCAGACTTATTTCCGTCATCATCAAACAGGCACACGTTCTCAGGCACACACTCTCCTACCCTTCGTCTTGCAAACGAGAGAAGCATGCGTTTCGGCGATTTGCGCGGCGCTGTCTTTACCACGCACCTCTTTATTTCAAGCATACCGTAAATGCTTGCTTCCGCACAGAAATTCTTTTCAGCTTCTGTGGGTATGACGACACTGAACACACCGTCTTCCGTAAGCAGACGCGTCACGCTTCCGAACAAGTCCGAATAAGGAAGTGTGTCTGCATGACGTGCCACCGAACGTCTGGCATCAGGACACTTCAGGCTGCATGTGAAGAACGGAGGATTTGATACTATACTGTCAAAAGAAATCCTGGCAGGAAAATCCTGCAACCGTACATGCTCTATCTCTATGCGCCGCGCAAACGGACTTTCCGATATGTTCTCCTGAGCCTGCCGGCATGCATCCTCATCCGTATCAATGCCGCACACCGTGGCTTTCTCAAAACGCTGAGCCATCATCAGCGCAATAAGCCCAGTACCGGTTCCCACATCAAGAATATTCCTACCGCCTGCAGCCCACGCGCCAAGCAACACGCCGTCAGTGCCTACTTTCATCGCGCACTTATCCTGACGCACACTAAAACGTCTGAATGTAAACCCTTGTCCGCTCATTCCCATTATATACAAAATCAAAAAAACATATACTCCTTATTATATAAGGACAACGCCGTAAGACTCTTTTTATTTTATCCGTAACGCAGATTTATCACAACTTCAGACTACACACACATCCCTCCTGCACGGCAGCCACCCTCACAATACTGCCAGATGCCATCGTCGCTTCCTCATATTAATTAATTATAAATGCCCGTCCATCTGAAATCTTTTGCTTAACTTTGCAGAAAATTTAAAACATATGCGCAAATAAAATACTTTTTCAACAAAGCGCACATTATAATTTTATTCATCAAAACATTCAAAACTAAGGAACGCACTCGGAACAATCGGGAATTTCGGCACATCGTTTGCTGTATATTCACGATAAAACAACACGAATTATGAATAAGAAGCCTAGCACATCCATTCAAATGATAGCAGACTACGAAGGAGATATAACCAATTTATTTAAAGTAGAAGTGAACGAAGAGATTCCGATTCTTGCGACACGCAATATAGTGCTTTTTCCGGGCGTAATATCACCGATTCTTGTCGGACGCAAGGTTAGTATCAACCTTATAAACCATCTGAAAGAAGCACAAGACACCACATTCGCCATATTCTGTCAGAAGGACGTAAACAACGACCATCCGCAGCAGGGCGACCTTTACGAATATGGTGTATATGCCAAACTGGTCAGAGTGCTTGAAATGCCAGGCAACGACCACAACGTGACAATTATCGTACAGGGACTGGGACGGTGCAGACTCACCGAGCTCACAGACACACGCCCGTTCCTGAAGGGAAAAACCGTCGCCGCAAACGAGGAAATGCCGGAAGAAGGTGACAGCGAGTTCAAGACGGCACTCGACGATCTGCGCAGTACGACAGTTGATTACATAAAGCAGAACGAGGAAATACCAGATGAGTCGCAGTTCGCGCTCAACAACATACAGAACGACATCATAACCGTAGACTTCATCTGCGCGAATCTGCCGTTCACCATTCCTGACAAGTTCGCGATGCTTGCCACAGATTCCATCAAGGAGCGTGTGCTGCTTACACTGAAGACTCTCCACAAGGAGTTGCAGCTTCTCGAACTGAAACAGAACATACGTACCAAGACCCGTGAGGACATAGACGAGCAGCAGCGTGAGTACTTCCTGCAACAGCAGATAAAAAACATAAAGGAAGAACTCGGCAACGGTGAAGGCTCACCTGAGTATCACGAGCTGGAGAAAGCCGCCAAGAACAAGAAATGGCCGGAGGAAGTGGCGAAGGTGTTCTATAAGGAACTGGACAAACTCGAGATGTTCAATCCGCAGAGTCCGGAGTTCAGCGTGCAGCTCAATTATCTGCAGACAATGATAAACCTGCCGTGGAACGAATATACAAAAGACAACCTTGACCTAAAAAGAGCACAGAAAGTGCTCGACCACGACCACTACGGCATGGAGAAGGTCAAGGAGCGCATACTTGAATATATGGCTGTACTGAAACTGCGCGGTGACCTGAAATCGCCCATCATATGCCTCTACGGACCTCCGGGAGTCGGCAAGACAAGTCTCGGAAAGAGCATCGCAGCAGCCATGAAGCGCAAATATGTGCGGATGTCGCTCGGCGGACTTCACGACGAGTCTGAGATACGCGGTCACAGGCGCACATACGTCGGAGCGATGCCTGGACGCATCATCAAAAGCATACAGAAGGCTGGCTCGTCCAACCCGGTGTTCATTCTCGACGAAATAGACAAGGTCACGCAGAACACAGTAAACGGCGATCCGTCATCAGCTTTGCTCGAAGTGCTCGATCCGGAACAGAACAACGCGTTCCACGACAACTATCTCGACGTAGACTTCGACTTGTCCAAGGTGCTCTTCATCGCCACAGCCAACGACCTGAACACCATTCCACGTCCGCTGCTCGACCGCATGGAACTTATTGAAGTGAGCGGATACATCACAGAAGAAAAGATTGAGATAGCCAAACGCCACCTCATTCCAAACGAGATAGAAAACACCGGTTTGAACGAAGACGGGCACAAGCCGCAGTTCAACAAAGCCGCAATCGAGAAAATAATCGAGCAGTATACACGAGAGAGCGGAGTGCGCCAGCTCGAGAAACAGATAAACAAGGCTCTGCGCAAACTCGCGCTCATAAAGGCGCGCGACGGAGAACTGCCTTACGAGAAGATCACACCGAGCCAGACCGAGGACCTTCTTGGCAAACCTCCTTTCTATCGCGACATATATCAGGGCAACGCATACGCCGGTGTTGTCACCGGTCTGGCATGGACAAGCGTAGGCGGAGAGATTCTCTTCATAGAGACATCTCTCAGCAAAGGCAAGGCAGGCAAGCTCACACTCACCGGAAATCTCGGAGACGTGATGAAAGAGTCAGCCGTCATAGCTCTCGAGTATGTCAAGGCACACATCGACAGTCTGGGCGTCGACTACCGCATCTTCGAACAGTGGAACATCCACATCCACGTGCCTGAGGGAGCCACGCCGAAGGACGGACCGTCTGCCGGAATAACCATAGCCACATCAATAGCTTCTGCGCTCACACAGCGCAAGGTGCGCAAGAACACGGCGATGACAGGCGAGATAACGCTCCGCGGCAAAGTGCTTCCGGTAGGCGGCATAAAGGAAAAGATTCTTGCTGCCAAGCGCGCAGGCATCACAGATATAATAATGTGTAAGGACAACAAGAAAGACATAGACGAGATTCCAGCCATCTATCTCAAAGGAGTGGAGTTCCATTATGTTGAGAATGTCCAGGACGTGTGGGACTTTGCTCTCACCGACGAGATTGTAAGCCACCCGGTGAAGTTCACCATTGAGGAGGAAAGCCACAGGCAAGACTGACCGACACATGATAAAGAGGAAAAAGAAAAGGAATGACATTCGAACTGCAACACACTGACAACGCCTCTGACGCGCGCTGCGGCATCATAACGACCGACCACGGACAGATAAAGACACCCATCTTCATGCCGGTTGGAACATGCGGCACCGTTAAAGGCGTGCATTTCTCAGAACTTCGCGAACAGGTGAAGGCACAGATAATCCTTGGCAACACCTATCATCTATATCTGCGTCCCGGACTTGAGACGCTGCGTGCCGCAGGAGGGCTTCACAGGTTCAACACGTGGGACAGACCCATCCTCACCGACTCTGGCGGTTTTCAGGTATTCTCACTCACGGGCATCAGAAAACTGCGCGAGGAAGGATGCGAGTTCCGCTCCCACATCGATGGTTCCAGACACATATTCACACCTGAGAACGTGATGGACACAGAGCGCATAATAGGAGCCGACATCATGATGGCGTTCGACGAATGTCCCCCGGGTGAGAGCGACTGGCAGTATGCCAAGAGAAGCCTTGGGCTTACACAACGATGGCTCGACCGCTGCATCAGACGTTTCAACGAGACAGAGCCGCTCTACGGTCACAGCCAGAGCCTCTTCCCCATCGTACAGGGCTGCAAATACAAGGACCTGCGCCGCGATGCCGCAAAATATGTCGCCGACAAGGGTGCCGACGGCAACGCCATAGGCGGACTGGCTGTTGGCGAGCCCACGGAAGTGATGTACGAGATGATTGAAGTGGTGAACGAGATACTGCCCAAGGACAAGCCACGCTATCTAATGGGCGTAGGCACACCACAGAACATACTCGAGGCGATAGAACGTGGCGTCGACATGTTCGACTGTGTCATGCCTACACGCAACGGGCGCAACGCCATGCTCTTCACCTACAACGGTACGATGAACATGCGCAACAAGAAGTGGGAGAACGACTTCTCCCCCATCGACCCTGACGGATGCGACATCGACCGCATCCACTCCAAGGCATACCTGCACCACCTTTTCAAGGCGCAGGAACTGCTTGCAATGCAGATAGCAAGCATCCACAATCTGGCATTTTTCCTCCGTCTCGTGACCGATGCGCGCCACCACATCATGCAGGGCGACTTCGTCGCATGGAAACGCGGCGTCATCGACAACCTCGGCAAAAGAATCTGACACGACAGTATGGCAACAGGAATGAAAAGAAAACACCGCAGGCTTCTGGTAAGGGCAAGACACACGGCAAGACATCTTGCCTGGCTCGCCGACGCCATGCGGCGGCTCAGACACCGGCTCGGATTTCTTTCATTTATCAGTCCGTCACGCTACATCAAACACCTCGACTGGTATATCATAAAGAAATTCATCGGCACATACATCTATTCAATTGTTCTCATCATATCGATATCCATCATTTTCGACATCAACGAGAACCTTGCGAAGTTCACGCAGTATCACGCCCCGCTCAAGGCAATAGTGTTCGACTACTACGCCAACTTCGTGCCTTACTTCGCAAACCTGTTCAGTCCGCTGTTCGTATTCATTGCCGTAATCTTCTTCACAACCAAGATGGCAGGCAACTCCGAAATCATATCCATCCTCGCATCGGGCGTATCGTTCAAGCGTCTCATGCGTCCGTACATGATTTCGTGCGTGCTCATTTCCTCACTGTCCTTTTATCTCAATGCCGAGGTCATACCCCACGGCACCGTCGTACGCCAGAACTTCGAGACGATATACAAGAACAAGAGGAAGAACACATCTGCCGAGAACGTGATGCTGCAGGTGGGAAACGGTGTCATAGCCTACATCCAGCACTACGACAACAACATGAAGAAAGGCTACGGATTCTCTCTCGACAAGTTCGAGAACAAGAAGCTCGTGAGCCACATGACAGCCATGGAGATACAGTATGACACAATCTCAGACTCAAAGTACCACTGGACGGCTACCAACTGGAAGATAAGAGAACTGCGCGGACTGCGCGAGCACATCACGCAAGGAGCGAAGAAAGACACCCTCATACAGATGGAACCTACAGACCTTGTGTACTCTAAAGGACAGCAGGAGACGTTCACCAGCTCGGAGCTGAAAGACTACATCTCCAAACAGATCGACCGCGGAAGCGGCAACGTGGTGCAATATCAGGTGGAGTACCACAAACGCATAGCGTCGTCTTTCGCGTCGTTCATCCTCACCACAATAGGCGTGTCGCTGTCATCACGCAAACGAAAAGGCGGAATGGGACTTTATCTCGGATTCGGACTGGCACTCAGCTTCACCTACATCATGCTCCAGACCGTATCGTCAACGTTCGCCATCAACGCCGACACTCCGCCGATACTGGCGGCGTGGATTCCTAACATCATCTTTGCCGTAGTGGCTTACTTCTGCTACCGCAAAGCTCCAAACTAAAACAACAGACATGTATTTCGATGAATTAGACTTAAACGACAACGTGCTCGACGCACTGTATGACATGCATTTCGAGACGTGCACTCCGGTACAGGAACAGTGCATACCGGAGATACTCAAGGGAAACGATGTGCTGGGAGTGGCACAGACAGGAACAGGCAAGACAGCCGCCTACCTGCTGCCCATACTCAGCAAGCTCGACGACGGAGGCTATCCCAAAGACACAATAAACTGCGTCATAATGAGTCCCACGCGCGAGCTGGCACAGCAGATAGACCAGGCAATGCAGGGATTCGGATACTATCTCAACGGTGTGAGCAGTCTCGCCATATACGGCGGAAACGACGGCAACCGCTACGAACAGGAGCTGAGAAGCCTCAGCATGGGCGCCGACGTCATCATCGCCACCCCCGGAAGGCTCCTGAGCCACCTCACCATGGGCAACGCGGACTTCAGTAAGGTGTCGTTCTTCGTGCTCGACGAGGCAGACCGTATGCTCGACATGGGCTTCTCTGAGGACATAAAGAAGATAGCCAAGCATCTGCCGCCCACATGCCAGACCATCATGTTCTCAGCCACGATGCCCGAAAAGATAGAGGAGCTGGCAAAGACACTGCTCAAAAATCCGGTAGAGATAAAGATTGCGGTGAGCAAGCCGGCGGAGAAGATAAGACAGAGCGCATACGTGTGTTATGAGGACCAGAAGATGGGCATCATCAAGGACATTTTCAAGCAGGGCGGACTGAAGCGTGTCATCATATTCTCAGGAAAGAAGCAGAAGGTGAAGCTCATCAACCGCGCGCTGCAGAAAATGAACATAAACTGCGGAGAGATGCACTCCGACCTTGAACAGGCACAGCGCGACGAGATAATGTACAAGTTCAAGAGCGGACAGACCGATGTGCTCGTCGCCACCGACATTGTGGCACGCGGCATAGATATCGACGACATATCAATGGTAATCAACTTCGACGTCCCGCGCGACGCGGAGGACTACGTACACCGCATAGGACGTACGGCAAGGGCTGACCGCGACGGTGTTGCCATCACATTTATCAGTGAGGCTGATATCGTGTACTTCAAGCAGATAGAGAAACTGCTGGAGAAAGAGATAGAGAAAGTGGCACTTCCGGAGGAACTCGGTAAAGGACCTGAATACCGTATGCCAGGCAAACGCGGAGCAAAAGGACGCGGCAGACAGGACGGCAGACGCGACAACCGCAGTGGCAACGAACGTAAAAAACGGGATGAGGCTGACGGTCAGGAGAGGAAAGAAAAACGCAAGGGACACGGTAACCGCGACAGACACGACAGCCGTAAAGAAAACAAAGAAAACGCAAGACCGGATGCCATCACAGGAAACACTGAGGAAAAGGCACAACAGCGCAACAGAAACAGGAAGCCGAAACGCACAGACACCGACAGGCAGAACGCCGCACAGACTGCCGCTAAAGCGGAAAAAACTGTCGCACCATCCGCCACCAACGACAGCAACGCCACTACAGGCAATAAAGAACAGCGCAGACGTCAGAAACGCCGTCCGCAGAAACCTCAGGCACGACACGCGCAGAACGCACGCAAGCATGGCGAAAACAAGCGTCAGAGCGAGGCTTCGGCACCCCAAAAGCCTGAGAGCATGCTTAAGGCTATAATCAGCAAACCGCTGAAATGGCTCGGGCTTAAGAAATAAGAGTCTGACTCCATCCATACAAATGCAATTCAGAACAATCCGTATGCCAACGCGGCTGCTGCCGCACAACGGGTTCTGAATTGCATTTTGATTATTAAACCCGGTATCACATATAACGCCGATGTCTCTTTTTCACATGCCTGACGTGTTCCGAGCTGCTGTCGTGTTTTTACCGCTATAGCCCGCCACATCTTCTGAAAAACGGGAGACAACATGTCTGACAGCAGCACGGAATATAGATGAAATCTGACGCGGTTCAGGTTTACTGATATCAATTCACATATCTGTTACGATATTTCCTTGCAGCTTTGCCGGATAATTTCTTTGCATTGTCAAATATAAGCCTTATCTTTGTATAAGATAAGCGGCGGCTCGGCAATATCAAGTCCGGTAAAACTGCGTTTTCCCGTATTGCTGCTGCAATCACCTTGCATTATCTTTGTATAAGATAAGCGGCACTCGGGAAAACAAGAGCAAGCTCTCTTTCCGCTCGCTTGCATTATCTTTGCATAAGATAAGCGGCACTCGGGAAACTAAGAGCAAGCTCTCTTTCCGCTCGTTTGCATTATCTTTGCATAAGATAAGCTTCGCCCCGGCAGTATCAAGCACGGCAAAACGCAGTTTTTCCGTCTTGCTGTTGCCCACAGTTTGCATTATCTTTGCATAAATTGTCTGCAACCATGTAAAAAAGGAATACATACACTTTTACATTTTGAACCGGACATGTTTTATGTTCGGTGTGTTATTCCGTTTTCACTATTTTTTCACATCATAAATACTTGAAATGATTATGAGCTTACAAGTTCAAGGCTTGTCTTATGCGCATCCAAATAAAGACATACTGTTCCAAAATATAAGTTTCTCAATATCTTCGGGAGAGAAATGTGCCATCATTGGAAATAACGGCATAGGCAAATCAACTCTTTTGAAAATCATATCCGGTCTTATTGCTCCTGCAAGCGGAAGCGTGTCGTGCGACTATACTCCTTATATGATACCGCAACACTTTGGTCAATTCAATGACACCACTGTTGGAGAAGCGTTAGGCGTAGCCTCTAAAATACACGCACTTTCGGCTATTTTAGATGGCTGCGGAACTGAGGAAGATTTTACACTGCTCAATGATGAATGGGATATACAGGAACGCATCTCTGACGCTTTTGCCCATTGGGATATTGACTATGTAACTCCCGACATGATGATGAGTTCCCTTAGCGGCGGCGAAAAGACAAAGGTGTTTTTGGCAGGACTGGATATTCATCATCCCTCCATTGTCCTGATGGACGAGCCCACCAACCATTTGGATACAAAGGGACGGACATTGCTATATGAATTTATTCATCGGACAAACAGTACTATAATCGTTGTCAGTCATGACAGGACACTGTTGAATATGCTGTCGGCTACCTACGAAATGTCCCCCACAGGCATGCGATTCTATCCAATGAGTTATAGGGAATATAAAGAAACCGTCAATGCGGCTGTTGCGGCGAAAGTTGCCCGTTTGCAAAATCAGCAAAAAGAGTTGGCTAAAGCAGAAAGACTTGCACATAAAACAATGGAACGGCAGCAAAAGCACGCTTCAAGGGGTGAGAAACAGAGTGCAAAGCAATGCGTGGCACGCATTGCCATGGGAAATCTGCGCAACAGGTCGGAAGCGTCAACATCGCGTCTTAACAAAGCGCAGCAGGAAAAACTGCAAGACATGCATCAGGAATTAAATGAAATAAGGAAATCCATATCTGAATCTACAACGATGAAAATAAATATCGGTAACTCAAACTTGCCGGACAGAAAACGACTGGTGGAAGCCACAGACGTGACATACAGATATGACGGTAGAGAATGCCTGTGGCAGGATGCTCCTTTAAATCTATCCATTTACAGCGGTGAGCGCATCTGGCTGCAAGGCGATAACGGAAGCGGCAAAAGCACATTGCTCAAACTTGTAACCGGAATATTGCGACCTGCCGATGGGGAAATATGGCGGAGCTATCCACTTAATATTCTATACCTTGACCAGGAATATTCGTGTATTGACGGTGAAAAGACAGTGTATGGCTTGTTGGAAGCCTGTAATACAAATAAGCCTGAACACGAACTGAAAATGCTTTTGAACCGTTTTCAGTTTCCTGCTCCCACATGGGACAAAAAGTGCGCAAGCCTTAGCGGAGGCGAGAGGATGAAACTTGCTTTATGCCGTTTACTCATTTTGGACAATGTGCCAGATATGATTATCGCAGACGAGCCAACCAATAATATTGATATATCAAGCATGGACATATTGGCGGAAACATTGAAGAGCTATAAAGGCACATTACTTATAGTCAGCCACGACGAGCAGTTCGTTCACGATGTCGGGTTTGAACGTATTTTAAGGATTTGAACGTTTTCGTTAAGCCAAATGAGCAGAGTCAAGCTTGCTTGAGCTATGCCATGGCGAGAAAAGGTGCGCGAAAGCGAACGTTTTCGTTAAGCCAAATGAACAGAGGCAAGCTTGCTTGTACAATGTCATGGCGAGAAAAGGTGCGCGAAAGCGAACAATATAAGAACCAATGTAGCTGTATATATGAAATCAAATACCGGGATAATAAGTGGCTGTTCAGAATCTACCGATTCTAATACCTCAAGCGGCATTTGGCTTCATCAGTATTCCGTACTGATGTCCGTACTGTCGGTTTATGACTTTATTTAAGATTTTGCAGCCCGCATAGGACAAAAGCGGAAAACAAGATTACGGCAGCAGAACATAATGCTGATGAAGTATGACAACTGATTCGGGATAAAAAGAAAAATAGAATTTTCCTATTACCGGTTTGTCATAAAGCAGAATGCCAAGTTCGCTCGCATTGACATTATTTAACTTTTCAACCTTCCGATTTTAACACTCAGTTTCCCCTCCTTCTGTAAATAGAATACGCATCTCACGCACAAAATGCTCCGGTTAAACGTCAACAGAAAGCGACTTTTTCGGTGTAAACAACGCGGAAGAGACCGTTCCGTATTACAGGAAAGGCTAATCCGCATGTCAGTAAAGTCTTTTCCGGAGTATGGAAAAGCACATATGGCGATGCGAAAAAGCCTTTACGGCAGTGCCGAGAGACGGTAAGGAAACTGCAGGAATGGGAAAACGGCTGAATATCAGACAGATAATGAAAACGCTGTATTCGACGTATTTGCAGACGTTGTTCCTGTTGGAAGCCTACAGGCTAATTATGGAGCAGTTGTGGAGGAGTTTTTTAACATTTCCAACATACCTAAAGTACGCAATGGAAGCTGTCCGTGATAAAGGCTACAGTTCAGAACTGTCATTTTCTGTATCCGCACTGTTCAGTGCCCGTGATGCGCTTCTACCGTTCCACTTAGGGACGCGCCGTATCACTTACAGCGGCTGAGCCGCCGGCAGACCGGATTGCGATGAATCCGTCAGAATCTATGCTGCATGAGCTTGTCTGTATTCCCGCCTCGCTGCTTTCTCCGTCTGAAGACGTGTATTTCTGCCTTATGTCCAGCGCGAAAGGCGTGGGGTGTCCTGTTATCTCAGCCTCCCAACAGTCCCCGATACGCGCCACCGGATATACGTCAATGTTGCGTCCGTCCTTTGTGAACACCCCCACTACGCATTCAGCGTAAGGATATCCATAGCGCGGCACACTGCAGTCTTTCAGCATAAGGAGAATGTATCTGTCTGCTGTCTCTATTTTGCGTCCTGCTGTCCACAGTGTGCGCATGGGCGCGCAGTCGCAGTCGGGCGCAGGGTTTATGAACGCGCGTACATATGCATGGTCTATCTCTTTGCCCTCCTCCCCTTCATGCAAGAACGAACTGAGTGTTATCCTGTCGCCCTTTATTGGTGTGAACAGTGCCAGCAGTGTGGCAAAATTCTCCTTTGTCCCAGTCATGGTGCTTGCCATAACGGTCTCACTGCGCGGCGCGCCGAGCGAAGTGCGCGCTATGAGTCCGTCCCTGCCAATGGTGTAGCGCGTTGTCGTGACGGTGAACGTGAGGTCTGTCTCCTCCTCTATCATCGAAGGCACAGGCAGGTCACGGCGCGTCACAGTCATGACGATACCGTCCGCATCATCCACCACACCTTTCAGTTCCGTGCTCCAGGCGCGTCCGGAGCGTCCTACAATCCGGCTGTCTATAAGGTTTCCGGCGGCGTTGTATGTTGCCACAACATGGTCGTAGCGATAGAGTGCGTTGTTGTGGGAGTCGTCGCACAGCCTGTTCATGAATTCCACCGTGATGCTGTCGCCGAGCCTGACTGTGCTGCCCTTGTACCAGAAGATGTCGCCCATCTCCATGCAGTCGCACGGCAGCAGGGAGGGGATGAACGGAGAGTCGCGGCTGATGGAAGGTGCGTCAGCCGTTCCGTGGATGTCCGTGTTGAATATCCCGACGTCGAAAGCCTTATCCTTATATACTATGAAATGCTTCCCGAACTCCTCGAACCGCGCGCTCCTTTCTGTCTGCGCGCAGGCTGCAAGCGGAAAGATTGCAGCACAGACTGCCACCAATGCATTTATAACAACTCTCATATACAGTTTGATTTTATATGTTTTTCGTATGCTCAACGCAGAATGTACCTGTATGTAAACGCTTTCTCACATAAACAATATACAGGCAATCGCATGCATCCTATTTATCATGTATCCACGACATACAACAGGAAGGAAGTATGTGAAAAAAAGATTAGCCTTGGCGTCTGCCCCAACGTAAATTCCGGAAGACAGGTCTTTGTTATTTGTCCATAATCTTTGTACTATATCCATATTACAGGTATTAAACTAATAAGACTATGTAAATATAAGCATTATATTCTGTAATTATGATTAAATACATGTTAAATTACCCAAAATGTAACATATGTTACCGTCGTAAGGACTTGTAAGGAGTATTTTTGTGGCACATACATCATAAAACAAGTAAGAATATGACAACAGTAGAGAAAGCGAACGGACAAGGTCTGAACAAATCGCAGTATAAAAACAAGGTGTTTACACCGAAAGAGATGATAGACTATTCTGATGGCGGCATCGTAAGTAAGGAACTGATACACACGCGGGCTGGCAGTGTCACTCTGTTTTCTTTTGACGAGGGGCAGCAGCTGTCGGAGCACAGCGCACCATTTGATGCGATGGTGACGGTCATTGATGGCGAACCGGAGATTTTCATTGATGGCGTGGCACATTATCCCAAGGCAGGTGATGTGCTCATCATGCCTGCCAACCATCCACATGCTGTCAATGCGAAGACGCGGTTCAAAATGATGTTGACAATGATTGGAGGATAAGACGGTTATGGCAAAGTGTATTGATTTTAACAAGACAGTGTATGAGCTGGCAGGTGAGTACCCGGAGTTCACTGAGGTGATGGCAAGTGTTGGCTTTACGGAGATAACAAAGAAGGTGATGCTTAACTCTGTCGGGAAACTGATGACAGTCCGCCAGGGAGCCAAAATAAAGAAGATTCCGATGGAGACCGTCGTAGCAGCGTTCAGAGAGCGCGGCTTCGAGGTGACGGGCATAGATGAGCCACAGGAGTCATTGCCGCAGACATCGCAGTCAACGCATGCTGCCCATGGTTCCTGCGACAACCGTACGGAACAGATAAAAGCATACTTGCGCCGTCTGTCGGACGGAGAGTCTCTGGAGGCTGTGCGGGCTGACTTTGTGCGTAACTTCAGCGATGTCTCGTCAGAAGAAATAATGCAGGCGGAACAAGGGTTGCTGAAAGACGGTATGCCGCTGAACGAGGTCAAGAAGATGTGCGACGTCCATTCAGCACTTTTCCATAACGAGAGTGTTCATGAAGAGGAGCGCAACGTCGCCATGGCTAAGGATAATGCAGACATGGCATTGAAGCTTGCCGCCATCGAGGGGCATCCCCTTCATACCTTCTACCGTGAGAACGAGCGTTTGAAGACATTGCTTGATGAGGAAGGCGCGCCCAATGATAAGATAAGGAAAGTCCGCGACATCAGGATTCACTATGCGAAGAAGGGAGACCTGCTCTACCCGTTGCTGCGTGTGAAGTACGACATCAGCGGTCCTTCGCAAGTGATGTGGACAGTGGACGACGAGATACGCGACGAACTGTCCAGGCTGTCGCGTGCAACAGAGCAGGATGCCACTTGGACAGAGCGGGCAGAAGCCGTACTGAGACGTGTCGGGGAGATGATTTTCAAGGAGAACAACATACTTTATCCTCTCTGTGCCGCCAACTTCACCACAGAAGAGTGGTATGGCATCTATCGTGACAGCAAACAATATGAGACATGTCTTGACATAGAACCGAACACATGGAAGGATGCGGAAGATTGTCTTTCAGACGACATCACAGCATCTGAAACGTATAAAGATGTTGTTAAAACAAGCGATGGAGATGAAATATTGCTGGCTGGCGGACATCTCACCATAGCACAGCTTTCCGCCATGCTTGACACAATGCCTATGGAGATAACCTTTGTTGATGCTGACAACATTAACCGTTTTTTTAATGACAACGGACATAAAAAGGTATTCAGACGTCCTCAAATGGCGATTGACCGCGAGGTGTTCTCATGTCATCCTCCCAAGATAGAGCCGATGGTGCGCGCCATAATAGAGGACTTCAGGTCAGGACGTCGCGACAGCCTACCTGTATGGATGGAGAAGGAAGGTCGCACCATGCTCATCACTTACATGGCAGTGCGCGACAAACAGAGCCGATATCTCGGCACGATGGAACTGGTGCAAGACATGACCTTCGCAAAAGAACATTTTAATTTTTCAAAACAATAAACACACAACACTTTAATTATGAAATATATTGTTAATGACGCTTGCATAGGATGTGGTATGTGCGCATCCACATGCCCAGAGGTGTTTTCCATAGACGGAGATGTGGCTGTAGCCATAGACTCAGAAGTGCCTGACTTGTTGCTTGACTCCGCCGCAGAGGCTCAAGAAGGATGTCCCGTGAGTGCCATTGAGCGAATTTGACCATTCGCGTATGGTAAAGCATATTTACAGCCATGCAAGGAAGCGTAAAGCATAACATCAGACAACTTTGAGTTCCTATTGCGGATACACACTTCCGGATTCTTCTATTATGGTCCTTACGGAGTTTGCAACGGCAACGGGGTGGTGATGCGTATCAATAGAGTATGACAGTTATATGGTTCTGTCAGCAGATTATAGATTAAGACCGACCAAAGAGGAGGATAAATGCCTCCTCCTTGGTTTTTCTCAAATCGCGTGAACGCGCACAACTGACAGGCTCTTAGGTGGAGAGAGAGACAACAGTGTCATATTAAATACAATCCGGTCATTAGAACGTCGATTATACATTTAAGATTGATTGTCAGCTCTTCATCCTTCTTCTGCACTGCTGTCGTCATCTTGTCTTCTGCTTTTCCCCGGTATATACCGATGCATTTTAGGTAAAGATGAATACAATATGGCTGACAGCAGCACGAAATAAGAATGTAAGTCCAATGACAAATTATGGTTAAATAATTACAGTAATGCATAAACTGAAGATAAAACGTGTATATGAACAGGTGGAAGAATCAGACGGCTTTCGCATACTGACAGACCGCATATGGCCTCGAGGCATATCGAAAGACGCTGCCTGCTTAGAAGAGTGGGCAAAGGACGTCGCTCCCACTCCTGCTCTCAGAATATGGTTTGCTCATAAAGAGGAGAACTTTGAGAGTTTCAAAAAGCAATACGATGCGGAATTGTCTGCCAATCCTGCGGCGGCGTGCTTTGCCAGACATTGCAACGAACTGCTGCAGGAGGCGGACGTCACCTTGCTTTATGGGGCGCGTTCTAAAACATGCAATCATGCAGTCATTCTTAGAGACTGGATTTTAAATAGAGTATAAACAAATGAGTTTGTCCTCAATGCTGAGGACATCTCATTTTGAGAAAAGGCAAGTATGGCACATTCTATGGATGTGCAAACTTTCCAACACTCAAGTTCATCATAAATCCGTAATGGCGGTTCTTGTTGTTTCACATAACATCAGAACATAAAACCCAAACCTTTCTTTTGTTAAACCCCAACAGGTAATCAGACCGTCATAACGTTTTTTACCTGACTGCATACCTCTTCATCCTTCTTCCGCACTGCTGCCGTCAGATTGACTCACTTTTCCCGGTGTAGCCCGCTACATCCTTGATAAAAGCAGAAAACGATCTGACTGACAGCAGTACGAAATAAGGATGATGCCTGATAACCGATTCAGTTTTAAACCCGAATCGGTCAATCTATATAGAAACCGGTCTCTTCAACTGACATTACATAAAGTCTAAAAAACGGAAGAATGTTTTCTTCATTCCGACATTGGCACAGAGAAAGAATCCTTTTTGTTGTACGGTTTTGAGGTTTATCGGTTCCCTATGTCGGATTCTTCGAAAAAAAACATATATTAACCGTTTGACATATAGAATTATTTCGTATATTCGGGCATTATTCATAACATAATAATTTTATACTATGAAAAGATTGGAATTAAGCCTGATTTTTATTAGTAGTATACATCTTTGTTCTGCGCAGGAAATATCATTCGCTCACAACATGTATAGAGGAGGAGATGTCCTGATAAAGAAGATGGTGTCACCGGTTGATCCAGGCAGCACAGGCAATAAGAAGGTATGGAGTCTGGAGGATGTCACAATAGAACAAAAGAAATATAAACAAGCCTTTAAAGATAATCCGGATGACATCCATTCTATAAAATCTACTGAGTCAGGAAACCGCAACTACGACATTAAACGATATCCAAGAAAAGTTCGGACTCCCTCTTCCTGGGAAAACAATCGGGATACCAACGGGATTCATACCGACTCATACTATATATGAATTTTTAAAACACAAATTACCGGAGCCATGAGACGTTTATTGATAAAAAGGATGATAGTGGTACTATCAATCTTTACATTACTATATACATGTAGATATGATGAAATGACACATATGAGTGATTATGAACTTGAATGGGTGACAAACAGACATGAAGGGGAAATAATGTATTTAAAATCTCAGGATGGCGTTGTTGACACTGTAACTATATTGGAAATTTATGTTGACAATTTGTTGGATCCTATCAACTGGGGGTACTTCAATACAAGCAGTAGAGTCTATATAGCTTCAGCAGGTGTGCGATATGCTACTAATGAGGGAGGAGGTATCTTGCAGATAAATAAAATAAGCAACTGCAGACCTATTTGTTTCTCTACTATATGGTTGTCTAACATACCGTTGAATACTACGAGTTTGCGGATAGGTGGTATTACAATGAACGACATTATGTTTTTTGATATCAGTAAATCAGAAGCCGTCAATCGAAAAGATTCTAATGTCATTATAAGCTATTCATGGAGCAAGAAGTATGGACTTGTACAATACACGCTGAAAGACGGGACGGTCTTTTCAAGGGTTTTAGAAAATGAGAATAGTCATTAAAGATAATAAAGTTAATCAAGTTTGGGGAATATGCGTATCAGAATTAACAAAAACGACTCTATAGAATACCTGAAGGTTGTCGACAGCCCTTCAAACCATAAAAGAATAATGCAAAAGATGTACGGTAATTGGTATATTGCAGAGGCACTGCATTTTTAAGAAGTTGCCCGCGAGTTTCACGCCTGCATAATTGCATAAATCACAAATAAATCTCATTAATTATGAAAAAGATTGCAATGTATTTCAAGTTCGCCATAATCTATATGCTGGTTATAATCTGTGTAGATATTTTTGTTATATGCAAAAAAAATGTCAGTGATAGGAATGGCAGGGTTTCTGTAGTATATCTTATGGATAAAAAAGACATTGCCTCAATGTTTATTGAGAATGTTGAGGCGTTCAGGCTGGCAATATTACAAATGGAGAGAAATCCTGTATCCTCTGTAATCGCGGACACGTCATGGTGGGATCCTGCTCCTCTCTTTTCACCTTATGCAATAATATATGATGAAGATAAAAAAAGGTCTGTAGCTTTAGATGTTCCAGTATCCTCAAGACTTAAAGCATATACCGATACCATATTTTATAACAAGGACAGTTTGTTGGCTGTGGCAATAGTAACATTGGAGATGAAGCGGTATATAGGAGACACTGACAAAAAGAATATTTTACGATATGATGCAAGGGCTCTATTCTGTTGCCGTGGCTCCGTCAGTGAGAAATTCTCAATATATCCTTTTACCCTTTGGAATGTGATAGGATATAATAATAAAGAACTTGCTACAAAAGATATGATATACTTATGTACGCATAAAGTCAAGGGAATAGGAATGTCGGCAGATACAGTATGTGAGGGCGGTCTGTATTTAGGCAATGTGGATGAGCCATCTTTTTTCGATTCAATCATCTTCAACAAGAGTTATGAAGGACTGTATTTGTTCCAATACTATGTTTATATGGGAGAGGTTGGGTTGTATAATTACCACAGTAACATCCGCGCAAAATAATGGTTGTGCCTGCTCTTTGTTTTGTGGTTCTTGTTTCTGAATTAAGATTACAACAGTTGAAACTACAGCTGCATTTTGAGTCTGCATACAGAAACATAGTGAATAAACCACTGATGTCTATTGAGAGCAGTGCTTTTCTTGCAAAACTTGCTTATACAACATCAGTAGAGAATTTGATGAAAAGACGTAAGACCAAAGATTCAAGAATAAATATAATATAAAATGGTGGGAAAATTATATTAATCAAAATAAATAAGTTATGAAATACAAAATAAATATTCTAATACTATTGTTCATGATATGTTCGTGCGACAATCATGACTTTGAACTCCGTTACAAGGAACAGGCTTTATATATTCATAATATGTTGCACATTTCTATTGAACCTTTAAATAACTTGGATAAAGCTTATTCATATCTTGTTTTTTTGCGTCAGTATAAACCGTATGATAATATAGATACCATTCATTTGGAAAAAAGATTATCAAACTCGTTTAGAGTTGTTGAGACATCATCTGATGATTGTACAAGCGTGTATAGAAGTAACGTACACTATATAAGGGTGTATCCCAACACCAGATATAAAATAGAACATCTCGGGATGGGGGCAAGAGTAAGAATTATAAAATATTTCCAATCAGACTCTTCAGGTAAATTACATTCCGTAGAATGATAAAACGTGCGGATAGAGGATGGTTTTCCAAATTCTTCATCATTGGTGTAGCCCGCTGCATTTACTTTATGAATAATGAAAAGCATCCCCTGAGAAACACACAATCTTACGTAAACTGATTCCGGGCATCTTATTACCGAAGTATAAATTAAAAAAATAGACATTATGAAAAAAACTGTTGCTCAATGTTTCGTGTTAACACTTTTATTATTCATTTCTTGTATAAGAATAAGTGATGAAGGAATTCTTAAAAATATAGACAAGATATGGAATCCAAAGCTTGTTGATATTTTTGTGGCATATAGAGGTACAAACTGGCTTGATGGCACTGATACATATATAATAGGAAAAGCACGTGGAGATGTTCCTCATTATTTTGTCGATTATTCTTATTTCACCGGACAATTTGATGTTATTGAGAATGAACAGATAAAAAAAACGTGGACTGGCGACTTTTTTTCCAAACAAGAAATTGCTGACATAATTAAATTCTTTCAAAAAGCAAGAGTTTTTTTATTATCAATAGACAGTTTGGGGAATATGCGCATCCGGATTAACAAAAACGACTCTATAGAATACCTGAAGGTTGTAGACAGTCCGGCAAAACATAAAAGAATAATGAAAAAGATGTACGGTAATTGGTATATTGCAGAGGCAATGCATTTTTAGGAAGTTGCCCGGGAGTGTTCCGCCTGTATATTTGCCAAACTTACAAATAAATCTGATTAGTTATGAAATTATTTAGCTTTATAATTGTTGTAATATTGTTTTCTACATCTTGTTCAAATATAGACCATCCCGTAGATAAGACAAAACTTTACTCTTACGATTATCGATTGTTTCAAGGAACTCCAGTTTGGCCATTGGCTAAGGCTGCCCATTATGAAGACATGGCAAGTGTAAAAAAAATATTGTCAGCCAGTCCTCAGTTAGCCAATATACCTGATTCCGTTTATGGAAATACCATGTTGATGATGGCAATTATCAATCAAGATTACGATTTGTTTAAATTGCTAATTGATAATGGGGCAAATTTCAACTACCACAATACATATGATGGAAGTTCTCCGATAATAGAAGCTTGTTCTTATAGAGAGTATGATTCCAAGTTTGTAAAGGATTTGGTTGCAAAAGGAGCGAATGTAAATGACACTACTGATAATGCTCCTTATGCACAAAGCAGCCCTTTAATGGAGGCAGCCGGGTGTGGCAACTCCTCAATTGTAGAGTATCTCATAAAGGAAGGTGCGGATATTAATTATAGGAATAATTTTGGCGTAACACCATTAGGAGAATCAATCCTTACAGAAAAGTATGATGTCGCATTAATACTATTAAACAGTGGCGCGGATTTTTCTTCTCCAATATATAATAGTGTGGATAGACATGGAAGACTCACCGTACCCGTTAAATTGCCGGAGGCATTAAGAGATGCGATGATAGATTTATGGACTATCAAATAGTATAGGAAATGGAAATTAATAAAGTTTCTAAAAACAAAAGTTATTGATTATGATTCTGTCCCAATACCAGATTATATAATCGATATGGCAAAAGAACAATATCCTTCAACATGGAAAGAATATCTTAAAAAATATTAATTATGCTATATTTGTGCTAATACAACGGAGACTGTATCTTTAGCAGCAACCGCCTCTCATGGAGAAGCAAAAGATACTTCCATTCTGCACAAATATAGTTATTCCTGAATTTGGTGTGATAACTTAACGATTAAATAAAAGAAAATCGCTGAACATTTTGTATATTTGAGTATGACTGCCATATATCTACTAGTAAATTGGAGGACATAAACAACAGAATAAAAGTGACGGAACGAAATGCATACAGCTTTAGATATGTTAGATATGAAAGAAGTTTCAAACTAAAGCTATATGCACAGCACGTCTGCTGTACAGTCCGAAATATCGGACAACCCATAATCAAGTGAAAAACGGTTTTGGCGGTATAATGACTCGGCGTTAATATGAAAGCCTTCCGGTTCGGGGCATGATAAATTTATTTATTACATAGAGTGAGAACGACACATTGCACACTTCATCCCTGTTTTACGCTACAATTATAACAACATTCATTTTTATATCCGACATAAAAGCATTAACTTTGCATCTGCTCCGGCACAACTGCATGCAGCGACATGCATTTTACAGCAACCCGAATAATATAAAACATAATAAGATTATTAACACTTTAAACAAACCCAAACAACGAAGAAAAATGTCAAACAGCTACATTGCCTCAAAACCACGTTACGAGATTCTTGACGGTCTGCGCGGAGTGGCGGCAGTCATTGTCGTATTGTTCCACATGTTCGAGTGCTATTCTCCCGGCACATTGGAACAGATAATAAACCACGGCTACCTTGCGGTGGACTTCTTTTTCGCCTTGTCAGGATTTGTCATTTCCTATGCCTACGACAACCGATGGGACAAGATGACGATGACCGACTTTTTCAAACGACGCATCATACGCCTTCATCCGATGGTTGTATTCGGAACTCTTTTCGGCGCATGCTTTTTCTATATCAACGCGTGCGACAGTTTCCCGGTAATAGAAACAGTGCCGTGGTACTTCTTCCTGCTCGCCATCGTATGGTGTCTCACACTCCTGCCCATACCGGCATGGCTCGACATGCGCGGCACAGTAGTCACAAATCCGTTCACAGACCCCGTTTGGTCGCTACAGTTCGAGTATATTGCCAACATAATTTACGCCTTCATACTGCGCCACCTGTCCAAGCTGGCAATAGCAATACTGTGCGTCGTGGCTGCCTTCTTCACCGTCACGCTGACCATGAACATAGACCTGTTCGGATTTCTTGGCACACGCACATGGGCAGCCTACACAGTCATCGGAGGATGGTCGTTTGAGCTGCCGCAGATATACATAGGACTTGTGCGCCTTGCCACACCTTTCCTTCTCGGCATACTCGTGGCACGCATAGGACGCTTCATCACCATCGGCAACGCATTCTTCTGGTGCGCGCTCCTGGTAGTCGGTGTGACCGCGTGTCCGCGTCTGGGAGGCGAGGAACACATGTGGATGAACGGCATATATGAGTCAGCGGTCATAATCATCGCGTTCCCGCTCATACTCTGCATCGGTGCGGGCAGCAAGATACGCGGCAGGAAAGCATACAGGCTGTGCAACTTTCTCGGAGAGATTTCATATCCGCTCTACCTGACACACATCATATACATATACATGCTGTACAACTTCAAGAACAATCATCCGGACGCACCGCAGAGCATGATAATATGCGTTTGCGCCGGACTCTTCATAGCCTCGCTCTTCACAGCTTACGCAGCTCTGAAGCTGTATGACATGCCTGTGCGCGAATATCTTAAAAAACGCTGGTTCAGCGGTAAACGGACAGAAAAGAACATAGAAAAGAAATAAAAACAAAAACACAATATCAAAAACAACGATGAAACGAATAGTCTTTCTGGATTACGTACGCGTGTTCGCATGCTTCCTTGTCATGATAGTGCACGCAAGTGAGAACTTTTACGGTGCAGCCGGCTCTACCGACATGGCGGGTCCGCAGTCGTTCCTGGCAAACGAGGCTGACCGTCTGTGGGTGAGCGTATACGACGGATTCTCACGCATGTCTGTGCCACTGTTCATGATAGTGTCGGCGTTTCTGCTCGCCCCGATGAAGGAAGGGCAGACCACGTGGCAGTTCTACCGCAAGCGGAGCCTGCGCATACTGCCACCGTTCTTCGTATTCATGATACTCTACTGCACGCTGCCGCTGCTCTGGGGACAGATTGACGGAGAGACGTCACTGAAAGACCTGTCGCGCATACTGCTCAACTTCCCCACCCTTGCCGGACATCTGTGGTTCATGTATCCTCTCTTCAGCCTCTATCTGTTCATACCCTTCATATCACCGTGGCTGAGCAAGGCGACAGCGAAGGAGGAGCGTTTCTTCATCGTGCTCTTCCTCATCTCCACATGCATTCCGTTCCTCAACCGCTGGTGCGGCGAGGTGTGGGGACAGTGTTTCTGGAACCAGTATCACATGCTCTGGTACTTCTCGGGCTATCTTGGCTATCTTGTCATGGCACACTACATAAGGGTGCACCTCACATGGGACAGAAAGACACGCCTCGTCCGCGGCATGGCACTCATGGCAGCCGGAGCCGCCATCACCATATGGTCGTTCTATGTGCAGGCTGTTCCGGGCATCACCCACTCCACCCCTGAGATTGAGATAGGCTGGGCTTTCTGCACCATCAACTGCGTGATGCTCACTGCCGGAGCGTTCCTCATGTTCACATGCATAAAGGCGAAGAAAGCTCCAAAGATCATAACCGACCTGTCCAAACTGAGCTACGGCATGTATCTCATGCACATATTCTGGCTCGGCATGTGGGCTGGTGTGTTCAAGTCTGTCCTCACACTGCCCACCGTGGCTGCCATCCCCTGCATCGCCATATGTACGTTCGTATGCTGCTACATCACAGCGAAAGTCATATCGCTTATCCCCGGCAGCAAGTGGGTGATAGGATAGACACAAGTCAGTCAAAGCGTCAATATCTTATCTTTTTGCAGCTTATTCTATAAAAAAGTGTCTTTTTGTTTGTTTTTCAAAATAAAACATGTATCTTTGCAACCGAAAAATTTAAAAGGGAGATAAATGGAGTCTTCTCCGGAAGGCTTCCGACATATCCGCCTTGGACGACAGGGCAATGGTTTTTCAGGTAACATAACAAATCAAATAACTAACATTAAAGAAATGAAAGCCACAGAAGTTGTAGAAAATCTGAAGAGAAGATTTCCGAATGAGCCTGAATACATACAGGCAGTAAGTCAGGTGTTAGGCACCATCGAAGAAGAGTACAACAAGCATCCGGAGTTTGAGAAAGCAAACCTCATCGAACGTCTGTGCATTCCAGATCGCCTTGTAGAGTTCCGCGTGACGTGGGTTGACGACAAAGGCAACGTGCAGACAAACATGGGATACCGTGTACAGCACAACAACGTGATTGGTCCGTACAAGGGTGGTCTGCGCTTCCACGCATCAGTAAACCTGAGCATCCTGAAGTTCCTCGCATTCGAACAGACATTCAAGAACTCGCTCACAACCCTGCCTATGGGCGGTGCCAAGGGCGGATCTGACTTCTCGCCGCGCGGCAAGAGCAACGCTGAGGTGATGCGCTTCTGTCAGGCTTTCATGAACGAACTCTACCGCCACATAGGTCCCGACGAGGACGTTCCGGCTGGCGACATCGGTGTGGGCGGCCGTGAAGTGGGCTACATGTTCGGACAATACAAGAAACTGACACACCAGTTCTGCGGCATTCTCACAGGAAAGGGTCTGGAGTTCGGCGGATCGCTCATACGTCCGGAGGCGACAGGATATGGCAATGTTTACTTCCTCGAGAACATGCTCAAGACACGCAACATCGACCTGAAGGGAAAGACGGTGCTTGTGAGCGGTGCAGGAAACGTGGCTCAATACACAGTGGAGAAACTCATACAGCTCGGAGCGAAACCCGTGACACTGTCTGACTCGGACGGATACATATACGACCCGGACGGCATAGACGAGGAGAAGCTGGCTTATGTGAAGGAACTCAAGAACATAGAACGCGGACGCATAAGCGAGTATGCGGAGAAATACGGAGTGAAATATGTTGCCGGAGCCAAGCCATGGTTTGAAAAGGCTGACATAGCACTGCCCTCTGCCACACAGAACGAGATAAACGAAGAGGCTGCAAAGGCACTCGTGGCAAACGGAGTGTTCGCCGTAAGCGAAGGCGCGAACATGCCGTCCACACCTGAGGCTATCAAAGTGTTCCAGGATGCCAAGATTCTGTACTCACCCGGAAAGGCTGCGAACGCCGGCGGTGTGGCAGTGTCTGGACTTGAGATGACACAGAACTCTGAGCGCCTGCGCTGGAGCAGCGAGGAGGTTGACAGCAAACTGCACGAGATAATGAACGACATTCACGCCAACTGCGTGAAGTACGGCACCGAGCCGGACGGATACATCAACTACGTGAAGGGTGCCAACGTCGCAGGATTCCTGAAGGTAGCCAAAGCTATGATGGCGCAGGGAATAGTCTGACCCCTGCATCAGAACATAAATCACGGAAATGGAATATAGCACAGCACGGCACACCGGCTGTGCTATATTTTTTCCAAGCACATGTTCCGAATTAACCCGGTTATGTGTTTTAGTATAAAACCTTCAGACTCATCCTAATTCTTGAAAAGTATTCATATTTAAGTTTTTCAACTTTGACATCCACACATTCACTCTTTGTTTATGCCCAGAGCCCTATATACATTAGCGTTGCCTGACACTATCCTGTTACCGTTTTCATCATATATGAACAGTGTCGGATAGCCGTAGATATCCCATATTCCCTTTAGGCTCTTGCCATTGATGAGATAATGCTCACCGCCGATATACTTTACCATATCCTCCCATTGCGCCATATTGCTGTTGTCCGCAATATACACAAAGTCGTAACCTTGCTCACTAAGACGCCTCTTATGCTTCCTTATTATCTTATGTAAGTTTAAGCACGAACCACACCATGTGTTCCAGAAATCAACCACAACCTTGCGCCCTTTGTGACGGCTCATGACATATCTCTCCAGATCTTCAGCCCTGACCGAGTCAACGTCAACTATCTCATACTTCTGTATAGCATTGTCGCTTTGCGCCCATTCGGACAGATTATCGTTGTATTCCAATATCATGTCGGCAACATCTGGGTTTCTGTTTGAATAGAAACGTTTTATATCCTCCTTCTGTTCGGAGGTCAGTGCCTGTATGCTGTCGCATATCTGTCGCACATATGCTGTTGCGAGCAGAAGGTCGAGAAAGGTGTTGTCTTTGAATCTTATTACGCGTCCGAGACTTTTACGTGCATGCTCCATCCAGTCCTCAGGTGTCGTATCGGATATGGGCTTCAAGCCGAATTCCTTTATATCAAGCACCGATTTCATGAATGTGTGTATCGGGGAATGGTCTTCTCTGAACGCTATCGAGGCATAAAGAAAGTCGGGGCTGCCGAATCCGAGACTGTCAAGAAAAGAATAATACTCTATTCCCGGTTCTTTTGGAACAATTGGTTCCGGAACGAGCGAGCGATACGGATTGTCCGGAGAACAAATGTCATCCTGCTGTCCCTTAATCTGTTTGGTATAGTTGAGAAAAAGTTTCGGGACACATTCCACATTGATATAATATTTCATTATTTTCTCTATTCCCGGTGACAGATTCATGCCTAATGAAAGAATGTCATAATTCAGTGCCGTGAAAGCCATGCGTTCGTCAAGAAAATCCCTTGGGGAAAGAAAGTATACCCATCTGTTGTCATCATATAAGTCTACCGCCATATCTTCAATCAGATCCGCCTCGGAATCATTTAAACCGAAACCACCCTGTGTGATAAAACGGTCGCTTGCGCCATCATATTCTACGTATGTTGGCTTTTCCTGCGACAATGATACAATCTGTAATTTGAAGAAATCGTCTCCGTCAGTGATTGTAAGACCAGCCGGCTGGTATCTCATCTTCAACGGAACACTGATATCGAAACTTCCTTGCGATGCGTCTATATAGAATGTGTCAATACGGTTTCTTGATGAGAGGATGTCCGCCTGCCACACCTTTAACTCGAGCCTGCCTGTCATAGGCATGTTTTTTAATGTCCCACGTATATGTGCCACACCTTTCTTTATGGCATTGCGTGGAATATCATATGTCGGGCATATTGCTTTGCCGGTTTCATAAACACAGGTATCGGATTTTTCAGAATCATAAGACGCAACCATACAGAGTCTGCTCAATTTAAAATTTTTCAAGTCTTCATATGCTGCGTAAGGAACATGTACCAACAGACGTTGTAAGGTCAGTGGATGGAACATGTCATTGGACAGTACACCGATGTCATCAAATGGTATGAACAAATCCATAACGTCTGGACTTTTTCTGAATGCGTCAGCATCTATGCCTGTCACTTTCCATTCCACATTGTCATACAACACACGTGACGGTATCATCACTATGCGTCCATATGGTCTGTCTCCGGAAGCGAATCTGACGGTTGAGTCCTTCGGAGAAACTATGCTAAAATACATGCCTTTTACCTTGAAGTCATAGGCATGTATGTTCATTGCATAAATTACGTACAATAAAAATATTAGTTTCCTTCGTAACATATTAAGTTTAAGTAGAGATTTTCAATTATTTTATGTCAACATCATTCCAACAAAGTCCTGACATATTCCTCAATGCTGTCCGCACCAATAATCTGTTTCACTATTTTTCCTTCAGTGTCAATAATCATTGCATATGGAATGCTGTTTATCTTATATTTATCAGTAAAAACAGATTGAGAATCCGCATCACAGATATTTGTCCATGGCACGTTATTAAAAGTATTGACGGTCGTTTTTTTGTTTATGGGCTATCGGGATACGGGAGGTTCGGCAACCATGTTATATTCGCAAGTCTTGCCGTCTCGCTCTATTTTCATTTTGTTTATTAGGTTGTTCACTCTAATGTTTTCTTCAGACAAAGCCATCACTCGGTCGTTGAGCTTTTCTATTACATCAAGATAGCGCATCCGTTCTTTTGCTGGAATACTACTATCCTCCGTTGTCTGATCGCAAACGTCAGAGGGTTCACTCGTTCGGACGTAGGCTGGCATATTTGTAATCATGTGGATGTTGGAGCGTGGGTCGCACACTTTGATGCCTGCCTTTCGACTGGAGTCAGGCCATCCACCGGCAGGTTCTATCATCGAGTTTGGCGTGATAGGTGCAATGATTGATGTGTCATCGGCTTTTTCGTCTAAGAAGAAAGCCGTGATGGGCACGTTAAAGCGGTTGCATAACTTCATCAACTGTGTAAGTGGGAGCATTGTCGCACCCTCTACCCAGTTGCGCAAGGTATTGTAGTCGCACATTTCCATGCTCTGGAGAATCTCGTTTCTCTTGATAGACGGGTTAGCCTGCATCCAGTCGGCAAGAAACCCATAATTATATACAATATTATGCTCTTTCATATGCTTTGTCATAACGACGCAGACATGCTGAGTTCGCATATTTCTTTGAGAAATACAGACAATTGGGACTGGTGTTGGTGGAGCACACTTACATTTGACGAAGAGAACCGTGTCGAGGAAAGCCGTTGGGTGAAATCATTCAATCCTGTATACAGAATCTCCAATAGGGCGTTGGTGTTTCTTGACAGATATCTGAAAAAGGAAGACAACAAGGGTTTTTATGAGGTTATAATTTCCTCAGCGTTATACAACAACGGTTTCCGTCTGGAAGACTTTGGCGGCACAGGAGATTTTGTAGCTGAAGGCAACCGCAACCGTTTTTATATTCAGGGCACAGGAATCAATAACGGAACGATGAGATGGCGACCGGACTTCTCTGCAGAAGAGATAAAGGCTTTAGGAACAAGAGACAAACTGTTTCATCCTTTAAAAAGGGAATCTTACGAGTGATATACAAGTGCGATAGAGATATGACTTATAACAATTCTTATAAACGGCTTCGCAGTAATAAAAGTCAAAAGAAAACCACCATCGCTCAATTTTTCCAATATTTGGATATCCGCATTCTGTCCATACTTGCAAATATGCAACTATAAAAACGCTCTGTTGTGTTCGATTCACGGTATGTGCAATGTCGTGACCTGAAAGAGGCTGTTTTGGGCTGCGAAACAGGCTCTTTCAGGAGCTGAAACAGCCTGTTTCGGACGCCCGAAAAGCACGTTTTGCAACACATTGGCAATCAGACAGTTGTCTCAAACAATGTCCGTGGACGCGATTAACATAAAATGTTAACGATGCAGGCGTACTCCAACGGTCGTCGGGCGTATGGAACATTTGCGGATATTCATATTTAAATCCAGACAGGATTGGAGTTAAATATGATGCGAAATAGACATAAGAATTATGCATAAAGATTGGAGACTGTTCGCGGAACACACCTCCACATCGATATTCCTGCCAGTTTTGGGCATACCGGAAGAATTCCGGTGAAATTCAGCAGATACAACACTCACGAGGGGACGGTTCTTTGGTTAACTAAGGTTAAAGACAGTTTATAACCGGAGGGCTCGCGCGTCTTATTATCAGATAAGAATGTTAATTAGCTGTTCAAAATCAACCGATATTATAAGATTACTCATATGTCATATATATCTTTGCCGTCATCCTGTGCGCTCTTCAGGCTTTCATTCCAAAGTCTCATCGGTAGTGTAGCCCGCAACACTCACTCTTCTGACTTTGAAATGCACCACCGGTACAGCACACAATATGATGGCAACCAATTCAGAACATCTACTTATAAATAAACAATACATTATTCAACGATAGACGCACTCCTATGAACAATCACAACAAGACCCTACCGGCACTCATAATGCTGACATTACTGTACGTATGTATTACGGCAAGCGGACGCGATGTGACGGTGAGGACACCGGGCACGCTGCATACGACAATAAAAAGCAATGAGAAATATAAGATAAGTGAGCTGAAGATTGAAGGCGCGCTCAACTCTGCCGACATAATGATGCTGCGCGACATGGCGGGATGCGACGCAAAGGAACAACGCACCGAAGGACGGCTGAAAAGAATAGATATGAGTGGAGTGACATTTGTCAAGGACATCACTCCGTTCATAGAAAACAACAAAAGCAGCATCATAAACGACATATACACACTGCCGGCTTACATGTTCAGCAACTGTATAATAGAGGAAGTAGTATTGCCGCACAGCATAAAGGCTATAGGCGTAAGGTCGTTCGGCTATTCTGCCCTGAAAAAAATAACTCTGCCGGAAAACATCGTTGTGAACAACGACGCGTTCAAGGGATGCAGGAAACTGTCGGAAGTGACATTCCCGTATTTCACAAAGGAACTGTGGTCGGAATGTTTCAGCGGATGCACCGGTCTGAAATCAATAACCATCAACAACATAGGACTGCTTGGTTCACGAGCCTTCAGAAACATGGAGAACCTCACCGACATAACCATAAAGGGCGTCATCGGACATGTTGACGGATGGATGTGCCGCGACCTTCCAAGTCTTAAATCCATACACTTCGAAGGTTTTATAATCAACACAGGCAGCTCGATAATAGCGCAGAACTGTCCGCAGCTGAGTGAGATTGTGTTCTCCGGCACATGCATGCCTATGGGATTCGGAAGCGTGAAGGAATGTCCGCTGATGAAAAAGTGCACCGTAACAGGCTATGTCATAAAGTCAGGTGACAAGAATTTCATAGAATATGACGAGCCGGTGACATTCAGCAGGCAGATGGAGGAGGCGTGCAGGAAATGTGAGGAGCTCATAGCAAGAGACGAATACTCCAACATCTTCGGAGTGAAGAACACACTGTACGACACGGTGGTGATACTGACGGACATCGGAGAGGAAAGAAAAGCCGCACAGTATGCCGAGATGGCTGCAAGCTATAAGTATAAGGATCCGCAACAGGAGCAGAAACAGAACGGGATGTCATATAGCGGTCTGAAAAGCGAAAAAGACTTTCTGGGCATCCTGAAGGCTTCGAACCATTACGGAGCACACGACCCGGACAACGACAGACGCTTCAGTTACGCTTCTGCCGACGACCCCGAACTGAAAAAGATAAAGGACTTCTTCAATCTTGAACACATAGCAGGCGACGGCGATGAGCTGTCACAGATGAGAAACATCATGTCGTGGCTGCACGACAGAATCAGACACGACGGCTCGGGAGGATTCCCTCCGGGCGCAGAACGCAACGCCATAGACCTTTACAAGGCATGCAAGGCGAGAAACTGCGGACTGAACTCACGCGGTCTGTCCATCGTTCTGACAGAGCTTTATCTTGCCATGGGATGGCAGGCGCGCTTCGTCACATGCCAGTCGATGGACCCTGGCGACAGCGAATGCCATATAGTTGTGGTGGTGTGGAGCAGGACACTGGGAAAATGGATTATGATGGATCCTACATACGACGCCTATGTATGCGACGGGAACGGACTGATACTGCATCCTGGAGAAATAAGAAAGAGTATGATAGAAGGCAGGAAGCTCATCCTTAGCGACAATGCCAACTGGAACCATGTATTGATGTTCACCGAGAATAACTATCTTTATGAATACATGGCAAAGAATCTGTATATTCTGAGTGCATACCTTGACAGCTATCCTAATGTCGAATCGGAGGGGAAAAGCACATACTACACTCTTAAGCCGGAAGGATTCGACGCGAATATAGGAGGCACCGCAACATACGACGAGCAATGGTTCTGGCAGAAGCCTTAAACCCGAATTATGCTCCGGACGGTCACCCGCATCATATGCACGGACATGCCCGAATGACAGGTTAAGATACAAAGATAGTGCAAGGCGAGTGCAACAGCAAGGCGGGAAAACAAAGTTTTACCAGACTTGATATTGCCGAGCCGAAGCCTATCTTATATAAAGATAGTACAAACGAGCGGAATGAAAGCTTGCTCTTAAATTGTCGGGCGCAGCATAACATTATAAAACATACGTTATTATCAAAACATATCAACAATGACTGTAAACAGAAAATTCGGGTACATACTACTGGCTGTAACACTGCTGCTGCATGTTTCCGGCATGGCGGCAGAGAGAAAAAGCGTGACAGTGAAAACACCGGGAACGCTGAACTCACTGATATCCGGCAGTGAGAAATATGAAATAACCGACCTGAAGATTTCGGGAAGACTGAACGCAGACGACCTTGCCCTGTTGCGCGACATGGCGGGATGCGATAAGGAAGAGGAATACACCAAAGGTCAGCTGAGACATCTGGACATGACTGCGGCGACATTAGTACCCGGCGAGACGACATACATCGGGAATGGGAAAAACCTTAAGATAACCGATAAAAACTCCCTACCCGCATATCTGTTCAGCAATTGCCGCATAGAGAGGATAGAGCTGCCGCAAAACACAAAACGCATCGGGGACATGGCTTTCATGCAATCGGCTCTGAAGAAAATAAAACTTCCGGAGAACATCATTCTGGAAAGCGGTGCATTCAGAGAGTGCCGCAACCTGTCTTATGTGACCTTCCCGAAATTCACAAAGGAAATTGGCGTGGAATGTTTCAGCGGTTGCAGCAAGCTGAGGAAAATCAGCATAAACGACATCGGATACATTGCCTTCCATGCTTTCACGCAAATAGAGAATGTCACGGAGATAACCATACATGGAGTGCTCGGCCATGCTGACGGGTGGATGTGCTATGACATGCCGTCGCTGAAGACTCTCAGGTTTGAAGACTTTATAATAAGCACGGGCGGTCCTGACATTGCAGAGAACTGTCCCGAACTTAAAGAGATTATATTTCTGGGCGATTGCGTGTCCATGGGGTTCGGGAAGGTGACCGGATGTCCGCTGACAGACAAATGCACTGTCAAAGGATATATCATCAGGTCTGCCAACAGAGACTTCATTAAATACGAAGAGCCGATAGGACAGAACGCAAAATTCAATGAGGTATGCGCGACACTTGACAGGCTGACTGACATGCCGCAGTATTCGGAGGTGTTCGGAGTGGAATACGCATTGTATGACATGGCTTGTGTCTACTCAATAACAGGAGAGAAAGAAAAAGCCGTAGCGGCACTCGAGAAAGCCATACGCAAGGGCTACGGCAACTACAAATGGCTGTATCAGGACAAAGAGCTTGACAACATAAGAAACGAAGAAGGATTCAAGAAACTGGCAGAAGAACTGCGGAAAACAAAGGATTATCTGTACGTGCTGAAGCACAGCGGACCTTACGCGACAGCATACACAACAAATAAAGAGAAGTTCACCTACGCGTCTCCTGACGATGAGGATATGAGGAAAATAAGGACTTTCTTCAATCTTGATGTGATTGCAGGAAAAGGGGACGAGATTTCCCAAATGAAGAATATCATGTATTGGCTGCACGACCAGATAAGGCACGACGGCTCCGGAGGCTTTCCACGGAACACGAAACGCAACGCTATAGACCTCTACAACGCTTGCAAGGCACAGAACAGAGGGCTTAACTGCCGCGGACTTGCCATCGTCCTGTCAGAGATGTACCTGGCTATGGGATGGCAGGCACGTTTCATAACCTGTCAGCCTAAGGACTACATACACGACAACGACTGCCATGTGATAGTCATGGTGTGGAGCCGGACTCTCGACAAATGGATATGGATGGATCCGTCGTTTGCGGCGTATGTCTGCGACGAAAACGGACTTCTGCTCCACCCTGGAGAGGTAAGAAGACGCCTGATAGACGGCAAGCCTCTCGTGCTTAACAAAGATGCCAACTGGAATCATCAGAGTATACAGACAAAAGAATACTATCTCGACGAATACATGGCGAAAAACCTGTATTATCTGAGTACTTACCTGCACAACTGCTCAAATGTGGAAAGTGGCAACAGCAGCACTTACTTCACACTGAAGCCGGAAGGTTCTGATGCGGAAATAGGCAAAGATACATACGACGAGTCATGGTTCTGGCAAAAGCCATGAATATCATCGGCTAACGGTTATAAGCGGCAGTTCAAGACTGACAGGTATTATAAAAATACCCGTATGTCATATATATCCATGCCATCATTCCGTGCGCTCTTTATACAAGACAAACTGCGCCCGGCAAAACAAGAGCAAGCTCTCCTTGCACTTACTTGCATTGTCTTTTACGATGCGTTACAAAGTATCATCGGTTGTGTAGCTCGCTACACTCAACTTACGGATTTTGAAATGCACGTCTTGGGCAGGACACAATCTGATGGCAACTGATTAAGAACATCAATTTACATCTCAACATCTGTTTTTTTCATATTTAGATTGATTGTCAAAGACCGTTCCTACAACCTGACCGGCAGGAACGGTCTTTTCTGTCATATTTTCCATGCATCGCTCCATAACGCAATGTCTTGATTATAATTATTGAACACCAACCTATAATCATACCGACAAAACTGCATTTTCAACTTGATTGCCGACTCTTCAGCCCTATTATCCACTGCATAAACCATACTGTTTACAGATTATTCTCAATGTATCACACTACATTTTCACTCAAAACGGAAAACAATATGCCAGACAGCAGTACGAATTAAGGATTAAGTGTAACGGCAGATTAGATTTAAAACACATACATCAATTGTCATACTCTATATAAAGCACACCTGATTTTCACCGCTTCCACAACAGTTAAACAAATATAAAACAATACCCTTAAAGTAAAGTTTACTTGTCTTTTAGAAAAGAATATTTTACTTTTGCAACATAGACGTCACATATTCATCAATCTGATTTAAAACTTACTGTTATGAACAAAATTAATTTATTACCTGTACATGCCAAGATATACGGCTACATATTGTTGGCATTGTGCCTTGTTTGTTTAGCTGTTATAATGACCAACGACGCCGGGCTGCCCGACGATTTGGTGAGTATAGCAATGCCGGGATTTGGTGGAGGTATTTTATCAAAATACCGTTTTGTATTCGAGAAAACCGGTATGACACACGAGTTGGTCTTTGTTCTCACGGCAATAGCGTTGTTTCTCATTGCATTTGCCCGCGAGAAAGACGAAGATGAGTATTGCATGACGCTCCGGCTGAAGTCGTGGGTGTGGGCAGCCAAGATTCAAATGGCATTCACCATAGGCATCTTCCTCTTTCTTTTCGACGTGCCTTTTCTCTATGCTTTAGTTGCCAACATGTTTTTGGTGTTTGTGCTGTTCCGTGCAAAGTTCGACTACGAGCTGTGGAAAAGCAGGAAGGAGGCAAGCCATGAAAAATAGAATCAGAGTATTGCGGGCTGAGTTCGACATGACCCAATCGCAATTGGCAGAGCATATAGGTGTGTCCCGCCAATCAATTGTTGCCATAGAAAACAGCAAGTATGTGCCCTCCACCATTTTGGCATTGAAAATGGCAAAGCTGTTCAATACCGATGTTTCCAACATCTTCAGCCTTGAAGATACAGATTAATAGCAAACGAATAAATAGCAAAAAGCCATTAACAAAACATCCGGCTTTACATTCTTGGGTGTAAAACCGGGTGTTTAATTTGTAAAAACATTAGTTTTCAGTATTTATTGGCGGTGCGTACGGGACTCGAACCCGTGACCCCATGCGTGACAGGCATGTATTCTAACCAACTGAACTAACGCACCAAGGCTCTTGTTTATTTTTGCGAGTGCAAAGTTACACATAATATTTTTTATTGCCAAAAAATAAGAAGACTTTTTATAAAAAACTTTGCATCACTATTGAATTCTTATAGTTTTTACCGTCAAACAGCCAGTCTGCGAGTTCACATTGCTCTCTAAATCCCATTTTCCTGAACAACTCCACCGACGCGACATTGCTTTTGTCCACAATCACATATATCTGATGCAGGTGCAGTATGTCAAGAGCATATTTCCTTATCTGGTTCACAGCAGCCGTGGCAAATCCGCACCGGCGCTTTTCCTTTTTCACTACAATGCTCAGCTCTGCCCGTCTGTGCTGTGGACTGAAATTAACAAGATCCACCATACCCACCGTAACGCCGTTCTCATCCTCTATCATCAGTCTCACCTGCTTGTCAGTATATATGTCTCCCGCCACATTCGCCACATAGTCATGCAGCACATACCTTGAGTATGGCACATTCGTAGTGCCTACATTCCATATCTCCACATCATTCTCCATCTGATACAGAGTGTCAAGATCCTCCGGCTCCATAGCCCTCAGTCTCACGGACGGCTTACAGTCATTCGCGGTGCTCATTTGAATATCTCTTCAGGAGTAATTATAATACGGGTATGGCTGTTGTATGTTCCTATATAAACATTGTCCTCCACTCCCTTTGCAAAAATGTTGAGAATGTCATCATAAGAATAGGCATCGACGTCATACACAACATACACTATATTGTTCTTCGGAAGGTCAAGCCCCAGATGCCCCTCTGGATTATCCGTGGAATTGCGCTCATAGAACACCGCCTCAAGACCTTTCCTCCTGGCAATGTTGCGGCATTGAGCCATCGCCCTGCGCGAGCCCAGGAACACGAAAGACGGATCCTTCCTGTTGTTTACAACAAAAAAGCCGAGACTCTTTCTCAGTCTGTTCATCTGCATGCGTCCGAGCTCTACCAGAGCCTTTGCGTATATAGCAAACTTCACGGGGATGCTAAGCAGCAGTCTCATATTGCCGTAATGCTTGTTCAGGAATATAAGCATTGCGCCATAAAACACATGCACATATCTGAAAGACGACTTCTGCGTGCTCTCACCCTTATAATGCAATATGCGCGAGGGCACATACCAGTTCTCAAATCCGCCTTTTATGAGCCTGAACGACAGGTCGATGTCCTCACCATACATGAAGAAATCCTCGTCGAGCGCACCCACCTTGTCTATAGCCGAGCGTCTGAGCATGCAGAAAGCGCCGCTCACCACCTCAATCCTTTCAGGTCTGTCCCATGACAGATAACTCATATAATAATGTGCGAAGCGTCTGCTCTTGGGGAAACGCGCGCACAGACCCGACATCTTATAGAAACCCGTCATTGGTGTCGGTATGCCCCGTCTCGACTCCATAGCGTCGGCACCGTTACACTGAGCCATCCTCACCCCCACAGCTCCCGACCTCGGATGTTCATCCATGAAGTCTATCACGTCCGCTATGGTGTGTTCGCCGACAATGGTGTCCGGATTGAGCAGCAGCACATATTCTCCGCTGCATCGTCTGATGGCAAGATTATTCGCGCGCGCGAATCCGAGATTGCGGTTGCTGCTTATCATCCTGACTTTCGGGAAACGGCATGAGAGATAATCCACCGAACCGTCACGCGAATGGTTGTCCACCACATAAATCTCGCACTCCATGCCTTCGGTAGCTTTCCTGAGCGAGTGCAGACACTGTTCGAGATAGAACTTTACGTTGTAGCTGACTATTATTACAGACAGTTTCAATGCATCCACAGTTTTACGCTTTCTCGTTTATCTCCGACAGGCACCGTTCCCTGGTCGGCACGACAAAAAACAGACACAGAAAAAGGATTATGCCCATATATCCGAAAGCAACATTCATAAACATATAATAAAGTACTGTGTTTGCCACCATCGGCACACACAGCATGAGAAGCCGCGTCATTCCCCACACCTTCAGAGCCTCTGCTGAAGTAAGCTTTCTGCCGATACGCCTGAAACGGAACAGCCTCATCGCCACCGGTATTATGCATATGGTGAGAAACTCCATCGTGAAAGCCGTCACAAACTCTATGCTTTTGTCCTCAGATATCATTATGCCGCAGGGCAGTATATCAGTCTCGAAAAGCGTCACAATGACAAGTCCCACGCCTATTGCCGTGAGAAATGTGCCCATTAGAAGTCGTTGCGTATGTCTCATTTTTCGTTAACTACTGTCGTGCGGTTGAGTATTGCCCTTCCGAGTGTCACCTCATCCGTATACTCAAGTTCGTCCCCCACGGATATGCCGCGTGCTATGACGCTCACCTTCACATTCTCACCGGCGAGCTTGCGTGATATATAGAAGTTTGTGGTGTCGCCCTCCATCGTCGAGCTGAGGGCAAGAATCACCTCCTTCACTCCGCCTGCCCTCACGCGCTCCACAAGCGAGTCAATCTCCAGATCGCCCGGTCCGATGCCGTCCATAGGTGATATGATGCCTCCGAGCACATGATACAGACCGTCATACTGCTGCGTGTTCTCCACAGCCATGACGTCGCGTATGTTCTCCACCACGCACACCGTTGACGCATCGCGGCGCTTGTCCGAGCATATCGGGCAGATGTCCTCATCGCTGATGTTGTGGCACAGGCGGCAGTATTTTATGTCATGCCTCAGTTCCGAGAGCGACGACGCCAGTCTGTCCACATCCTCCGTGCTCTGCCTGAGCACATAAAGAGCAAGCCGCAGGGCAGTCTTTCGTCCTATGCCCGGCAGCTTTGCCAGTTCTCCCACAGCCTTGTCCAAAAGCAGGGACGGATATGAGCTGTCCATATATCAGTCTGTGAAAAGATATACGCCCAAGCCTATCTTCAGTCCTACTGTGGAAAAATCGCTGTGTTTCTTGAACGACTGGTCGTAGTATATCGCCGGCTCCACCGTAACGGTGCGGCTCAGGAAGAACGAGTATCCCACCTCAACGCCAGGCAGAACATCGTTGTAGCCATGACTGCCGTGTATGTACTTGCAGTTCACACCGAGGTATATTCCGTTCTGTTCTATATAGTAACGGCCTCCCACGCCTACGCTCAGACGGTCGTCTGACGCCTTTCCGCCTCTATGGTCATACGCCATATGTCCGAGCAGCATGAGGTTGTCGTCAAACATATATCCAGCCTGCGCCTGCAGTCCGAGGCTCAGCTCGTCGAGACCCGAGTATTTGAGGTTGAGACCGGTGAGCGAACCGCCGAGATACACTTTACCCTGCTCAAACTGAGCGTTTGCCGTAACGGCCATACAGAGGGCCGCAATCATCGCAATCAATTTCTTTCTCATAATAATAAAAATAACATTATCAATAAATATGGGGCATACCCACAAGGTGCAATACCAGCCTTACTACTCCGGCTAATGATGTGCCGGTATGCATAAGGAAGCCATTACGATGCAAAAATACACAATATATTTGAGAAACCGAAAAATATAATTATCTTTGTCAAAGATAATGCAAACGAGCGCAATGAGAGCCTGCTCTCACATTGCCGAGCGCGGCTTATCTTATATAAAGATAATGCAAACGAGCGCAATGAGAGTCTGCTCTCACATTGCCGAGTGCGGCTTATTTTATGTAAAGATAAACGGCGGCTCCGCAATATCAAGCACGGTAAAACTCAGTTTCAACGTCTTGCAGCCACACCCGCCTTGAATTATCATTGTAAGGAACAAATGAATATCATTTGCAGAAACATACACAATAGCGCACGGCAGCCGCGACACCGGCATACCATTTTAAAGAACGCATCAGATGAACAGACTTTTCACCATTCTGCTGACAATAATCACTGCGGCACTCACCGCCGCCGCACAACCCAAATATGAGGTAAGAGCCGTATGGCTCACAACAATAGGCGGCATAGACTGGCCGCACAGCCATGCCGGCTCAGCACGTTCCATAGAACGGCAGAAGGACGAGCTGCGCGCCATACTCGACCGTCTGCAGCGCGCCAACATAAACACCGTGCTGCTACAGACACGCATCAGAGCCACGACAATCTATCCCTCGGCATACGAGCCGTGGGACGGATGTCTGTCGGGCAAGCCGGGCAAGAGTCCCGGATACGACGCACTGCAGTTCGCCATTGACGAGTGTCACAGCCGGGGCATGGAGCTTCACGCATGGGTGGTGGCAATACCGGTAGGCAAATGGAACTCCGCCGGATGTGCCAGGTTGCGCAAACGCCATCCCGGACTCGTACGGAAGATAGGAGCGGAAGGATACATGAACCCTGAGAAACAGCAGACAGCCGAATATCTGGCAGACCTTTGCGCCGAGATAACAGCCAACTACGACATTGACGGCATACACCTCGACTACATCCGCTATCACGAGACGTGGCCCATGAAGGTGTCGCGTAAGCAGGGACGCGCCAACATCACAAACATAGTGAGAGCCATAAGCCACAGGGTGAAATCGATGAAGCCATGGGTAAAGATGAGCTGCTCGCCCATAGGAAAATATAAGGACCTGAGCAGGTTCAGCAGTTTCGGATGGAACGCCTACGAACGTGTCTGCCAGGACGCACAGGGCTGGCTGCGCGACGGACTTATGGACGCACTGTTCCCGATGATGTATTTCCGGGGCAACCAGTTCTATCCTTTCGCCCTCGACTGGAGCGAGCAGAGCTACGGACGCATAGTGGCTCCGGGACTTGGCATATACTTCATGTCACCGCGTGAGAAAGACTGGCCGCTCTCCGACATCACGCGCGAGATGCTCACACTGCGCCACTACGGCATGGGGCACGCCTACTTCCGCAGCAAGTTCTTCACCGACAACGTGAAAGGCATATACTCTTTCGCACGCGAGTCGTTCTGCCGCTACCCTGCCCTCATACCGCCGATGACATGGGAGAGCACCGCCCAGCCGGAACCGCCGTCGTCGCTGAGCCGCGACAGGCACGCGGGAGACGTGGAAAGACTGTCGTGGCTGCCGACAGACAGGGACACCACCAAGATAATGTATAATGTGTACTGCTCGCGCGAATATCCGGTGAACACTGATGACGCGCGCAACCTTGTCATGGTGAGACTGCGCAAGACCGGTATAATAATACCTCGCGACCCGTCGCGCTACTATGCCGTGACGGCAACAGACCGCTACGGCAACGAGAGCAGACCGCTTCAGGAGAAACACACTGACTGCGACGCGACGCCAGCAAGACTGCCCGACGGACTGCTCGAATGCGACGGAAAGCGGCTCAGCCTGCCAAAGAAGAGCAACGTGCTCGACGCATCTTTTGTCACCATTGAGACGCTGCAGGGCGACATCGTAGCCACGCGGCAATACAAAGGCAACACTGCCGACGTGAGCCGTCTGCCTGAGGGGATGTATGTGCTCCGCTCTCTCGGGCGCAAAGGAGTGAGCCACAGACTGGGACATTTCATCATAAGGCGTCACGACGGCATGCGGTGAGCGGTGCCCGTGCGTCAGCATCATCATCCCATAAGAAAGCCTCAACGCTTTATCATTACTGTTTTCATCGCATCTGAGGATGTCGGTTAACAGACGTTTTATTAATCGCACAAACATACAATATATATCACCACAGGCGATTATCCTACCAACGTCAACTTCACGAGAATGCCGCCGTGGCTCACAACAATCCGATTTGTAGCAAATTCCGGAGTTTTGAGCACATACGCCAACACCCTGTTACTCAGCCGTTTACACCCTACAGATTGTTTTCATACCCTTTACCGTCATCTCATAAAGCCCGTTTCGCAGTCCGGTAAAGCCTTTTCCGCACCACAAAACAGGCTTTGCCACACCACAACAACGTCTTTCCTGCAATGCAGGAAAGGCTCTTCCGTGCCGCGACAGTGTTTTTCATGAGCCGAAAATGAATATGAATACGCTTTACATACACATATAACCGTTTCTCTGTCTCTCTTCTGATAATCTCAGCTGTCAATATTTTTTACTTTCATAAGTGCATAAAAATACTTGAAAGTACGCATAAGTGCAACCGTCGAACTGCCGCGGACAGAGCATTATGCGAGAAAGACAATATCTTAACATTAAAGAAAATGTTTTGAAAAAAATAATCTGTACCTTTGTATAAGATAAGCGGCGTTCGGGAAACTGAGAACAAGTTCTCTTTCCGCTCACTGGCATTATCTTTGTATAAGATAAGCTGCGGCTCGGCAATATCAAGTCTGGTAAAACTGTGTTTTCCCAACTTGCTGTTGCACTCGCTTTGCATTATCTTTGTAAAAGATAAGCGACGCGCGGGAAAGAAAGGGAAAGTGGCACGTCCACACCATGTCACCAAGCATGTGCCGGTAAAACGTGCAGGAGACCGCCATCATGTTTTCCCGAAACAGAAAAGAACACACATAAAAACATAAGGATATGAAAGAGAAACTGCTGTTATACCTTTTCCTGACTGTGGGACTCATGAGCATGAAAGCCGGAGACACCACCTCAGTGTCCATCACCGGATACGTGAAAGACGAGGCAGGACGTGGCATAAAGGGCGTAGTGGTGAACAACGGCATCAACTTCACCACAACAGACAGAAAAGGGGCATGGACCCTGCCGACAGACACACTCGCATGCAGATTCATCAGCATAAGCACACCGTCCGGATACGCGCTTCCGGCTGCCAACGGACTGGCACACGGTTTTTATAAAGACGTGCGGGCGGCGATGAGTGATGAGCAGAACGTGTTCGTGTTGCACCGGCGCGAAAAACCCGCGACGCGCTTCCACTACATCGCCATATCCGATCCGCAAGTGCGGACTCACGACGACATGAAACGCTGGACGACCGAGACGATGAGGGACATCATGCACAGCGCAGACTCGCTAAGGCGAACAGGCGAGGTTGTGGCGGTGACGCTGGGCGACCTCGTATTCGACAACATGACCTTTCTCAGCAAGTTCGCCACGACCATGCTCAACGACCGGATGACCGTTTTCCAATGCATCGGCAACCACGACTTCAACAAGGCGTATGCCGGAGCGGCAAACATGCAGCCTGGGGCGACGCGCTATGCCGAACAGAATTTCTGCCGACAGTTCGGACCACTCAACTATTCGTTCAACATAGGCAAGGCTCATGTGGTGACAATAAACAACATCAGCTACAGAGGAAGCCACAAATATGAGGAGACTATCATGCCTGCCGACATGGAATGGCTGAAGAAAGACCTCAGCTACGTGCCCGACAGCGCGCTCATCCTGATAAACATGCACGCTCCGGCATGGAACACCAACGAGAAGCAGGACAACATAACAAATGCCGAAGAGCTGAAGGAGGTGCTTGCCGGACGCAACGTGCACGTGTTCTGCGGGCACACTCATTTCTACGAGAACGTGGAGGTGACCGAACGGCTCTACCAGCACAACATCGGAGCCGCGTGCGGAGCATGGTGGACAAGCAACATGAACCGCTGCGGAGCACCCAACGGCTATCTGATAGCCGACATCAGCGGGACAGCCATAAAATGGAGCTACAAGGCGACAAACCGCCCGAACGATTACCAGATGCGGCTTTACAAGCCAGGCGAGTTCCGCACGCAGAGCAAATATGTCGTTGCCAACATATGGGACTGGGACCCTCATTGCCGCGTGGCATGGTATCAGGACGGCAAGTACATGGGGCGCATGGAACAGACCAGCGACGACGATGAGATGTTCATGCGCACAAAACCTCTGCCCGCACAGATGTGCAAGACGGGACACCTCTTCAGGGCAAAGCCCAACGGAAGATACAAGACCATAAAGGTGGTGTTCACCAACCGGTTCGGCAGGAAATACTCACAGACCATCGTGAACGAGGGAAGGCGTCCGGCTATAACCGACTATGACATAAAACAGAAAAAGCCGGTCAACGCAGGGACACGTCCGTATAAGAAGTATTAAACACAAATCGGTCATTAGAATGCTGATTGTACATTTAAGGTTTATTGTCAGCTCTTCATCCCTATTCCTGCTGTTGTCCCCTCAGCAAAGTACGTCTGTCGACTTTCAGAATTCTTCTATAAAAATTCCATCCCATCGTGTCGTGTTTTTCCTTATATTCCCTCTCCACTCTGTCGAAACATTCCTGAGCCTCTTTGTCCATGCCAAGGAGATGTCTGACAAAGATGAAGTCCATTCCCTCATACAGGTCACCCCCTAACTCCTTCAAAACCTCCGGTTCCATGTCCAAAACCTTGCGTAAGCAGCTGTCAGCCTTCACACTGTCTCCCAGTGTGCCGTATACGTACCGATAGAAAACAAAGCCTGCATCTTATGTTTTTTGCTGTCAGCATTCCGATAAGCCTTTTCCATCGTACTCATTATCTCCGCTCTTCTGTTCAAACTATTCAGACATTGCACCTTGTTAACATAAGCCACACTGTATGTGGAATCCATGTCTATGGCTTTATCAAAAAAAGCAAGAGCCATCTCCAGTGAGTCCGGCATCCATGTTCCCATCAGTTTCCATCCTTCTTCGTTCAGCTCTATCGCCCGCTGACGCTTGTCTTTACATCCGCATGCCAGAACGACGACAAAGACAATGAGTAGGAGGCATTTGAGACATAATGCCTTTGGGCACCTATCGACTTCTTTTTTTGATATAATTAGTGCTGATAACTTTCTCATATTCTCTCATTTTAGCCCGAATCGGTCATTAGACTTCCATTCTTATTTCGTGCTTATGTCAGCCGGATTGTATTAAGCTTTATCAAAGATGTAGCGGACTACATCAATAAAAAGCTGTCACTGGATTCTACGTACTACGTAATGACACATCCTATCCACTTTCAATACTTCACGATAACGATTCCACGTCATTGAATCAACATCTGCTTTATGTTTCTCATATAATATATTAAATTCCTCCTCTGCTTCCTTGTCCATATGCATATAATGTTTTATCATGATAAGAAACATTTTCATATGCGGATTCCCTTTGGCACTCTTCATCAATAAGGATTCCATATTCAAAATCCTGCGGTAGTAACCGTCAGCCTTAATACTGTCACCAATACCGTCATAAGTCTTACCCACATTAAACAGAACACTGGCAATTTCCTAAACATTGTCTGTTATATGCAGATATCTCTCATAAGTTCTGATAGCTTCCATCTTCCTATTCAGATTAATCAGACAATTTGCCTTGTTAAAGTAAGGAGTAATCAAAGTGGAATCGGTAGCTATGCCTTGTCTAACAATTCAAGAGCCATCTCCAGTGTGTCCGGAACTAAAGTCATCATCAGTTCCACTCCCTTGTCGTTAAGCTCTATCGCCCGCTGACGTTTGTCTTTACATCCTCATGCCAGAACGATGACAAAGACAATGGGTAGGAGGCATTTGATTATATCAGTTTTCATCATATAAATTTAAATTTACAACATTTTACAATGCAGTCACAAGAAGCCTTTTCAGCACAGGCTCAGTGAAGAATGATTACAGGAAATGTCATTATTGGGAGTCTATCTCGCGCAATACCGCCACGGCATCACCCACAGTCCTTACGCCAGTGACAATCATTATGTGCTTGCCTGAGATTTCTTTCAGATTGCAGCGTCGCGGATTGCCTGCAATGTAACGCAGCACCTTGTCGAAAGCCCGGCTCTTGTAGTAGGCACTTGACGTGTTGGAGACAAACTGCATACGCATGCTGTCCTGCTTCAGTATGAGCTTCTCACATCCGAGACGCTTGCCGAGACGCCTCAGCGGCACCACATGCAGGAGTTCCTCTCCCTCATGCGGCACAGGACCGAAACGGTCGATGAGTCTCTTCCGGTAGTCGTCCAGCTCGCGGTCGTCGGCGATGTTGTCCAGCTCGCGGTAGAGAAGCATGCGCTCGCTGCTGCCCGGTACGTAGGTGTCGGGGAAATACATCTCAAGGTCGCTTTCCACGGCGCAGTCCTCCACAAAGTCGTCACCTGTGAGCTGTCTGCCTCCGGCAATCTCCTCGGCATACATGTCGGCGAACTCGTCGTTCTTCAGTTCGGTGACCGCCTGATTGAGAATCTTCTGATAGGTCTCATAGCCGAGGTCTTCCATAAATCCGCTCTGCTCGGCTCCAAGCAGATTGCCAGCACCGCGTATGTCAAGGTCCTGCATGGCAAGATTGAATCCGCTGCCGAGGTCGGAGAATGTCTCGAGAGCCTCAAGACGGCGGCGCGCCTCCGGTGTGAGCACCGACTTGGGAGGCGCGAGCAGGTAGCAGAACGCCTTGCGGTTGGAGCGTCCCACCCTTCCCCGCATCTGATGAAGGTCTGACAGACCGAAGCGGTGGGCGTCGTTTATTATTATCGTGTTGGCATTGGATATGTCGATGCCGTTCTCCACGATTGTGGTGGAGAGCAGCACGTCGTAGTCGTAGTTCATGAATCCCATGAGAATCTTCTCCAGCTCGTCGGGGTTCATCTGTCCGTGTCCTATCGCCACACGTGCGTCAGGCACATATTTGTGTATGAGGTTGGCTATTTCCGGCAGGTTTGATATGCGGTCGTTGACGAAATAGACCTGTCCGTTGCGGCTCATCTCGAAGTTTATGGCGTCGGCTATTATCTCATGCCCGTAAGTGGCAAGCTCTGTCTGTATGGGATAACGGTTGGGAGGCGGTGTGCGCATGATGCTCATGTCGCGCGCTCCCATGAGCGAGAACTGCAGGGTGCGCGGAATGGGTGTGGCAGACATTGTGAGCGTGTCCACATTGGTCTTGAGCTTGCGCAGCTTCTCCTTGGTAGACACTCCGAACTTCTGTTCCTCATCTATGATAAGCAGTCCGAGGTCGTGCCACTCCACCGATTTGCCTATAAGCTTGTGTGTTCCCACAAGTATGTCTATCTTTCCAGCCTTCAGGTCTTCTGTCACCTGACGTGTCTGTTTTGCCGAACGCGCACGCGAGAGATAGTCAACGCGCACAGGAAGCCCTTGCAGGCGGTCGCGGAAGGTCTGATAATGCTGGAAAGCCAGAACCGTGGTAGGCACGAGCACTGCCACCTGCTTGCTGTCGCATGCCGCCTTGAAAGCGGCGCGCACTGCCACCTCGGTCTTGCCGAAACCTACATCTCCGCACACCAGACGGTCCATGGGACGCGGACTCTCCATGTCTGCCTTTACCTCCTGCGTCGCCTTTATCTGGTCGGGAGTGTCCTCATACAGGAAACTTGCCTCAAGCTCATGCTGCATGAACGTGTCAGGACTGAACGCAAAGCCTTTCTCATGACGTCGTTTGGCATAGAGCTTTATCAGATCGCGCGCTATGTCTTTTATGCGTTTCTTGGTACGTTCTTTCAGACGTTCCCACGCTCCGGTGCCGAGGGTGCTCAGGCGTGGAGGGTCTCCGGCTCCGTTGCGACGGTATTTTGATATTTTGTAAAGCGAGTGTATAGACACATCCACAATGTCGCCGCGCTGATAGATGATGCGTATTGCCTCCTTGTATGTGTCTCCGGCAGGCACTCTGACAAGTCCCCCGAACTTGCCTATGCCGAAGTCCACATGCACGATGAAGTCGCCCGGCTCCATTTCCTGAAGCTCTTTCATAGTGAGAGCCATCTTGCCGGAGCGCGCCGTGTCGCTGCGCAGGCTGTACTTGTGGAAGCGGTCGAATATCTGATGGTCGGTGAAGAAGCATGCGCGCAGGTCGTTGTCGGCGAAGCCCTCGTGCAGTGTCCTGTCCACCGGTTCGAACTTTATGTCATAGTCACGCGCCTTTATCTCGTCGCTGTCGAAGATGTCGCGCAGACGCTTTGTCTGTTTCTCGCTGTCGGCAAGGATATAGAGCTTGTAGCCCATAAGACGGTAGTCTTCGAGCGAACGGGTGAGAAGATCGAAGTTTTTGTGGAAAAGCGGTTGCGGAGTGATGTTGAACGAGATGGTGGCATCAGGCGTGCCCGTGGCGTTATGGCCTATCTCTATGCGGCGGAAGGATGACACCTCCTCTGAGAAACGCGTACCGCTGACAAGCTGGTTGTCGCGACGCATGTCGCGCATTATCTCAGCCTGCTCCGCCTCGGTGGCTCCCTCGAGCCGCTCGGTCATTGCCTGCGACGAGAAACCCTCCTGATATATACGCCCGACAGTCTCGCGCAGATAAAGCATATCCTTAACGACAAGAAGCGTGTCGGGGGGAAGAAACGAGGTGAAAGGCATTTTTTCGTCTGCCGTGCGTGTCAGTTCGGGCACAATCTCTACAGTGTCGCGCCTGTCGCGCGACAGCTGGTCCTGCACTTCAAACGTGCGTATCGTTTCTATCTCATTGCCGAAGAAATCTATACGGAAGGGCCATTCAGAACTGAAGGAATAGACATCCATTATGCTGCCGCGCACGGCGAACTGTCCCGGTTCATAGACATAATCGACTTCAGAAAAGCCGAACTCACGCAGCATGCGCTGTATCTCGACAAGGTCTACGGTCTGTCCGGCAGTAAGAGTAAGCGTGCGCTCGTCGAGCCGTGTCTTGGAGACGACAAGCTCGCTCACGGCTTCCGGACAGCTGACGATGTATAGCGAAGTCCTCTTCCCTTCCTTCCGGCGCGACAGACGGCTGAGCACCTCAGTGCGCAATATCTCGTTTGCAGCGTCGCGCTGACCGTATTTCACCGCACGCCTATAGGAGGACGGAAAGAAAAGCACGTCGTCCTGCCCCATTATCTGCGTAAGGTCATGATAGAAATAGCCTGCCTCGTCAGCATCCTGAAGGATGAACACTACTGTCTTGCGGAGTTTCTCGGCTATGGCTGAAAACAATACGGGAGCAGCCGAAGCCGAAAGTCCCTGTAGGAAAAGCGTACGTACAGAGTCGCCCGACAAAGCCTGAAGCACGGCACCGCACTGCGGCAATGCGCCGTATACTGACTTTATATCGTTTATCTTCATTATTCTGCTATCTTCGGATATTTTCTGAACCAGCCGTCCCAGCGCAGACGCATCACGCCGAAGAAAGCCTCGCCGAAGATTCCTCCGCTCATCTTGCTCGTCCCCTCACGGCGATTCACAAAAACGACCGGCACCTCTTTTATCCTGAAACCTATCTTATACGCCGTATATTTCATCTCTATCTGAAATCCGTATCCCTTGAAGCGCACCTCATCAAGCGGTATTGTCTGGAGCACACGACGGCGGTAGCACTTGAAGCCAGCGGTGGTGTCGTGCACCTTGAAACCTGTGACAAAACGCACATAGCGTGACGCGAAATAGCTCATGAGCACACGGCTTATAGGCCAGTTAACGACATTGACACCGCTAACGTAGCGCGAGCCGATGGCAAGATCGTAGCCCTCATCGTGGCACGCGGCATAAAGGCGCGGCAAATCGGCAGGGTCATGGCTGAAATCGGCATCCATCTCAAAGATGTATTCGTAGTCGTGACGTAGTGCCCATTTGAATCCTGTGATATATGCAGTGCCCAGTCCGAGCTTTCCGGAACGCTCAATGATGAAAAGGCGGTCGGAAAACTCTCCTTCCATCAGCCGCCTGACGATTGCCCCTGTGCCGTCCGGACTGCCGTCATCTATAACAAGTATATGGAAGAATTTCTCAAGAGCGAATATCGCCCTGATTATTTTCTCGATGTTCTCTTTCTCGTTGTATGTAGGTATAATTATTACACTGTCACTGTGACTCATCCTAATATCCTTCTTGTTGACACTGCAAACTTACACAAAAAAAACCATAGTATATGGCTGTAGCGTCATAAAATAAGTTTATATTATGAAATAAACTGTGCGTCACCAAGGCTTTTACCGCCAGTCGGGTCACTGATCAGGATTCTCCACCGTGCCCTGATACTCCGGCACAAGCCCTGACATCACGGCATCATAGCTTGTCTCTTCCGCGTGACGTATGTTTTCCGGTCCCTGCCCTATCGGCATGATTGGTTTATGAATGGTCAGACGCAAGGAATGGCGGCGGACCCATTTCATGTCGCGGGTGCGGGGCATGACATTGAACGAACCGTTGATGGTGAGAGGCACGACAGGCAGCTGCAGCTCATCGGCAAGCATGAACGCACCACGACGGAACACGCCCATATGACCGGTGAACGTGCGCGCTCCTTCCGGAAATACAACGAGCGACATGCCATCCTTAAGAGTGTCGCGTGCCTTGTCGTAGGTCTCGCGTATCTTGCTCGGACCGCGTTTGTCCACAAATATGTGGTGGGCAGCCTCGCACGCCTTTCCTACAAACGGCACGCTGCGCAACTGGCGTTTCATCATCCATTTGAAATTGCGTCCGAGGAATCCGTAAATGAGAAAGATGTCAAACGCTCCCTGATGATTGGAAACGAACACATAAGAACTGTTCTTGTCGAGATTCTCACGTCCTTCCACCTTAACCGGAAGAAGCAAGATGCGGACAATGAACCACGACCACCACTTTCCGGGATAATAGCCCCAGAAATGTCCGTTACCGACATGACATCCTATAATCACCGTAACGGCAGTAAGAACAGTAAGAACTGCGATGAGTGGTAGTGCGACGCACAGCTGATAGACTCGATATAAATACTTCATGTATGACTTTATTGTTTACTTTATTTTATGCAAAGTTAAAACAACTATTTCGGGAGTGACTCCGAACCGGAACGGAACCAGACCGCCTACGCCTGTAGATACATACAGGAAATGGTTGCCTTCACGGTATAGTCCGCTGTCTTCTGTGCCTGAAAGCTGCGTGGGACGATAGCCGAACATGCTTATCTGTCCGCCATGTGTGTGACCGCTGAGTGTGAGGCGTACATCCGAACATGGCAATATGTAACGTCGCCATGCGGAAGGGTCGTGCTGGAGAAGCACGATGAAGGCGTCAGACGATACTCCTGCAAGCGTCTTTTTAAGGTCGGATTTTTTAGGGAAAGGGGCTTTGCCTCCGTTTTCCTCACCTGCAATGACGATGGAGTCGGAACCGCGGCGTATAACCCTGTGCTCGTTCATAAGAAGCGTCCAGCCATAACCGCGCTCAAGAGCGATGAGCCTGCGCTCGTTGGCATTGCAGACAGAAGTATCGGCTTTCACATATAAGCTGTAGTCATGATTGCCGAGCACAGAGAACACTCCGTCTTTTGCCTTCAGCGAAGACAATTCTCTGCCATAATGGCGGAGTTCGTCCGGCAGCATATTCTGCAAGTCACCGGTAAAGACCACAGCGTCGGCATCAAGCGAGTTGATGGTCTCCGCAGTGCGTTCGAGAATCTCCGCCTCTACAGAACCGGCGTGGAGGTCGGTGAACTGCACTATCCTGTATCCGTCGAAAGCCGGAGGAAGATCGTCGAAATAGAGACTGACATGTCTGACAGTGAACTTGCGGACACCTACAGTGGAACCGTAGATGAGCATGTATAAAGAGAAAAGCACGAGCACTATGCCAACGAAGTTGCCCCAGTTGCGCCTAAGCGAGAACAGCCGCCGCAAAAGAAGCCCGACGGATGAGCATGTGACAAACAGCAGTTTGGGCACTATGACAAGACCGCACATGAACAGATAGACATTGAGCCACACCATATTGCCAGGTGCGAAATCTCTTATGAGCGAGAGACCGACTGTATATGCCGTCATGATTATGCCCGGAACCCACCACAACATATGCTGGAAGACTCCGAGATCGGTACGGTGTCGCAGATAGCGGACATACAAGTAGACATCTGGCAACACTATTGCCAATACAATAAATATATATATCCTGGCTATCACTATAAAATCACTTTTATATAATCAACACTTCTTACATATCACAAACAGGCTGAAAGAAAACGGCGCATCATCCTTACCGGTATGCCGCGGCGTGACGCATAGTCGCGCAACTGGTCTTCACCAATGTGTCCGACATCAAAGTAGACAGCCTTGGGATGTGCCAGCATCAGACCCGATACAGACGCATGAGGCTGCATAGCTCCGCTTTCGGTCAGACGTATTCCTATCTTAGGCATATCGACAAGTTCTGACAGAATGAAATTCAGACTCATGTCCGGCATTGAAGGATAGCCCACCGCAGGGCGTATTCCGCAATATCCGGCATTCAGCATCTCACTGACGGACAGATTCTCATGCTCTGCATATCCCCAGTAACGACGCCTCACGTCTTCGTGCAGTTTCTCTGCCGTTGCCTCAGCAAGACGGTCAGCCAACGTCTGCGACATCATTTTCAAATAGTCGTCATCGTCATGATATTTCTCCATTCCGGCATCGACAGATGTAGCGAAAACACCTATTCTGTCTGATACTCCGGACGACAGAGGACGGATAAAGTCTGCCATGCACAGGTTAGGTTCACCATCCGCCTTACGGTTTTGCTGCCGCAGGAAAGGAAGGCGTACTCCGTTTATTATGATGTCGTCGCCATCACTGTTGGCAGGGAACAGACCGAAAACGGCATGCGTATGATAAAGATCACCCAAACCAGCAAGTATCGTCTCCGCCTCTGAGCGCAATGCAGCCTTCTCACTTGCCGGTTTACCGGACAGTCCCCACGCATGATAGAAATAAACCCAGTTTATGTAGGGTCTGACATCGTTTATATTATATTCAAACAATGTTGTCATCTGAACATCACCTGTTCACCGCGAATGTTGTCATAGAACGTTCCGTCATCGTAGACAACCTGTCCGTTACAGATTGTCTTCACCACACGCCAGTCGTATGTATGCCCTTCCATCGGACTCCATCCGCACTTGCTTCTGACCGTATCACCGGTCACAGTCCACCTGCGGTCGCGACCGACGAGCACGATATCGGCTTTATAACCCTTGCGCAGATAACCTCTGCCTCTCACCTCGAATATATCCGCCGGATTATGACACATCAGCCTGACAAGCCGTTCCATGTCCAACATACCATTATCGACAAGTTCGAGCATCGTGACAAGCGAGAACTGAATCATCGGCATACCTGATGCGGCACGCGCACATCCGCCCTCCTTGTCTTTGAGAAGATGCGGAGCATGATCAGTACCTACGGTGGATATGGCTCCTGAAGAGAGGGCTTTGCGCAGCTCGCTGCGGTCGTAGGCGGTCTTTACAGCCGGATTGCACTTTATCCTTGTGCCAAGACGGGCATAGTCCTCATCGCTGAAGAACAGATGGGCAATGACTGCCTCGGCAGTGATGTTGCCGTCATGACCGAACAGTTCAAGCTCTTTCGCCGTACTGACATGAGCCACGTGCAGCCGTGTGCCGTAAGTACGCGCCATCCGGACGGCACGTGATGACGAGGCGTAACATGCCTCCTCGCTGCGGATAAGCGGATGCAGAGCCACATCAGGATCATCGCCGTAGCGCGACTTTGCCTCAATCATATTGGCATTTATCATGCCGGTATCCTCACAATGCACCATTACCGGCATTGTGGCATTACTGAATATCTTGCGCAAAGAGTCGTCGCTGTCAACGAGCATATTGCCTGTACTTGCCCCCATAAACAGTTTCACACCCGGCACGACATGGCGGTCGAGCGTCTGCAATGCATCTGTATTGCTGTTGGTAGCCCCGAAGAAGAAACTGTAGTTCACATGGCTTTTCTCCCTCGCAATTCTGAACTTGGCGTCGAGAGCATCAACAGATGTCGTCTGAGGCACAGTGTTGGGCATATCAAAAAACGTCGTGACCCCTCCGTATGCCGCAGCCTCGCTTTCCGTACCAATGTCTGCCTTTGCAGTAAGACCAGGTTCGCGGAAATGCACATGGCTGTCTATCACCCCGGGCAAGACAAAAAGCCCTGTGGCATCTATCTTCCTATCATAGTTGCCACAGGGAATTTCCTTACCTTCTATTATCTCGGCAATAACATCGTTCTCCATCACCAGCGAGCCGTAATTGCTCCTGTCTTCGTTAACGATTATGCCGCCATATATCAGTGTTTTCATTTTTTGTCTGCCGGTTTAGCCAGTTCGTTGGGTGTAGGAGCCGCGTCCGGCGCAGGCGTTTCAGACACGGCAGCCTCTGCCTCAGGCGCGTCCTTCATACCGTTCATTATCGCCTGGTTTTCCTGAGCCTTACGATAATAGTCCTTTACATACGCATCATTCTTGAACTTATCGGTTGCCTTGCTCATGATGTCCTCTATCCATGGAGTCAGTTCCGGATAACGCTGTCCGGCAGTGACCATGAAGAACACACCCGGTCCAAGCACATTGTTGAAGTTCTCTGTCACAAATGTGGTGATAAGCTTGTCTTCCTGCACAGAAAGTTTCTGCGCCTCTACCATCAGCTTCGCATTTACCTCATCCATGTCCTTGCCGTCCATTATCGCCCTGTCGTGCGTATGGAGCAGTTCGGCTTTCTGGTTATTGAGCTGGCTGTATTTGCTGAAAAACTTGAAAAGCTCGTCATTGAGAGGTGTTCCGCTGACAGTCTGCTGTGTGGTGTTCAGCTTTATTGTTATATCTCCGTCTTCAAGAACAAGCGGCAAAATGCTTTCCTCATCCATAAAGATGTTTGCCATACACACAGAATCGAACGTTCCAGAGAATCTGAACTGCCCGTGCACCACATCGCATGAGTCAAGACTCTTGAATTCGTTGTCTTTAAGGACTTTCAGATAAAGCATCCTTCCATCCAGTGTAGAAACATTTGATGTGCCTTGAATATCGTATGTGTTCGCACAAGAAGAAAAAAGCACAATAAATAAAAAGTAAGATATCAATTTGTTCATAGAATCAGCGGTTTTACATCTGCGGAATCAAAGATAATATGTATTATTGAAGTTCAAGTTTTTTTTTACTCTATTTAAATGATATAGGTTATCTTTTATAGATTTTTTTCAGCATACTGTCATTCTTTGGATAACTCTGCAGAAATGCGGTGCATTGTATATATCTCAAGGACAGCCGCCACAAGGAGAAGCAACACCCACTTGTTGAACACATACTGGAAATACGCCACATAGTTTGTGAATACCTGTTGCATGAACCTGTATGCATTATCAACCATAAGAATACCGGACAGCACAAAGAATATGTCTGCCGTTGTCATTATTTTCTTGAGCCTCCTCACAGTGATATTATAGCCTTCATATGTCTGCATCATCTGCATTGTAGCGAACATCACAGCACCTGCAAGATATATCCAGCACATTACTTCCTGCTGCCACATAAAGGCGAAGCATCCTGCTCCAACCACCATCAGCACTCCTCCGACAAGGAATATTATATTCTGAGTCCTACTCAACTGTTTCATCGTTATCTGTTTCCGGTTTACTGTCATCGCTCAGCACATATATGTCCTCATCGTCGGCTTTCATGAAATAACGCTCGCGGGCAATTTTCTCAAAGGCTTCCGGATTTGTCCTCAGCTCTCTGAGCTGTTTTGAGTCAGACTCGTATATGGAGCGGTATTTCTCAATCTCCGCATTCATATCGCTTATCTGCAATTCGAGCTGCACCCTCCTGACGAAACTGTTCTCGTCAAGAAAGCCCACGACCAACACTCCCACTACTATCGTAATGACATATTTATAGTGTCCGATGAGATTGATTATTGGTACTAAACGTTTCATTAATGATTATTTGGATGCAAACTTAATTAAAAAAAATCATTTTTGACCAGTTATGATGTAAAAAAAAACATAACTTTACATAAAACGGTTATATATATAATATGTATAAGCTGCCTTTCCAAATTAACCGATATTATAACGGTTCTCAGATGTAATCCATATCTATAGCATCAGATTATAAAGAATCTGTTATTTATTTTTCCACTTCTGATTTGGCATAATATCGTATACTGTACAATATCTGCGAATATAGAAAAAACAACACTTTTTAATTTGCAATGCGCCAGCCTTTCACTATCTTTGCATAAGATAAGCGGCGGTTCGACAATAAAAAGCAAGTCAGCACTGCGACAGCCAGCATCACATTTGCACTGAATGAATACAATAAAAAACAGAATACGACATATAAAAACAAATAAAATATTTTCACTAACCGTATGGAAGAATACATTGTTTCGGCAAGAAAATACAGACCGGCAACGTTTGACTCGGTTGTAGGACAATCCGCTCTCACCACAACTTTGAAAAACGCGGTAAAGAGCGGTAAGCTTGCACACGCCTACCTGTTCTGCGGTCCGAGAGGTGTCGGCAAGACCACATGTGCCAGAATATTCGCCAAGGCAATAAACTGCATGCACCCCACCGCCGAAGGAGAGGCTTGCAACGAGTGCGAGAGTTGCCGTGCCTTCAACGAACAGAGATCATACAACATCTTCGAACTTGACGCCGCGAGCAACAATTCTGTGGAAAACATCAAGTCGCTTATGGACCAGACACGGATACCACCGCAGGTGGGACGCTACAAGGTGTTCATCATAGACGAGGTGCACATGCTGTCCACCGCTGCGTTCAACGCATTTCTGAAGACTCTTGAGGAACCTCCTGCACATGTGATATTCATTCTTGCCACGACAGAGAAGCACAAGATTCTGCCGACAATCATCTCCAGATGCCAGATATACGACTTTGAACGGATGACCGTACAGAACACCATCGACCATCTGAAAATGGTGGCTGAGAAGGAAGGCATAACTTATGAGGAGGAAGCTCTTGCACTCATAGCCGAGAAAGCGGACGGAGGCATGCGCGACGCACTGTCGATATTCGACCAGGCAGCGAGCTACAGTCAGGGCAACATTACATATCAGAAGATAATAGAAGACCTAAATGAGCTTGACTCCGACAACTATTTCCGCATCACCGACCTTGCTTTCGAGAACAAGGTGACAGACATAATGATGCTGCTCAACTCCATAATTGCCAAAGGATTTGACGGAGGCAACCTCATAACAGGTCTTGCCGCACACATGCGCAACGTGCTTATGGCTAAGGACAAGCAGACTGTCACTCTGCTCGAAGTAAGCGAGAAGCAGCGACAGAAATACGTGGAACAGGCGGCTAAATGTCCGGTGAAATTCCTATACAAGGCACTGAAGATAATGAACGAGTGTGACATCAACTACCGTCAGAGCAGCAACAAACGGCTGCTTGTAGAACTGACACTCATACAGGTGGCACAAATAACACAGCCCGACGACGACACACCGGGCGCGGGGCGTAGCCCCAAGCGACTGAAATCCCTGTTTAAGAACATTGTCATGTCCCGTCCAAAAACGGCTCAGCAGGTGGCTGTGGCGGGGAAAAAGCTCAGTTATAAGACAGAACGTACTGCTGAAGCGGCTGCCATTGCCAGTGAGCCGACAGCGCAAGAGTCTGTCAAACCGAATCCGATGACAAAAAAACTGAAGCTTGACAACATCGGAATAACTTTTGCCGGAATAAAAAAAGCGGAAACCGAAATAAAAGCCGTAAAGGAACCGGAGGTAAAAAACAAAGACGAGAACGAGACTTTCGACCAGGACTTTCTCGAACTGCAATGGCTATCCATGTGCAAGCGGATGCCGCCAAAGATGATAGGTCTTGCGTCACGCATGCGCAACATGACACCACGCATCACCAGACATCCCAACATCGAGCTTACTGTAGACAATCAGAACCTGCTCGATCAGGTGAATGAGATAAAAGGGCGGATACGCGCTACGCTGGCAGAGGCTCTGCACAACGGAAACATACAGATAGAGCTGAAGCTGGCAAAGGCTGAGGAAGTCGGTCCGATGCTCACTCCTAAAGAGATGTTCGATGAAATGAGAAAGAAAAACCCCATCGTCGACAAAATGTGCGCCACACTCAATCTTGAGCTTGCCTGACAAACAGCCGACATGATAAAAGACAGCAGAAACGACGCAACGACGCACACGTTTCTGCTGTCTTTCTCATATTATATCGTACAAACACCATACATAAACAGCAGGTGTTTTCCTTGTCTCCATATAAAAATCGGGCATTGGAAAGCCAATCGTAAATCCACTTTTTATTGCCATCCGCCCATTCCTCCGGCTCTCTGCTGCCGTCATCTTGTCTTTCATGTTTTACCGATGTTGTCATCCACATCCACGATAAAAACAGAAACAAATCCGTATGACAGCAGCACAAAATACGTGTTAAGCCTGATGATTCTGGTTAAATGAGCGGCATACCTGCCTCACGGCACTCTTCACGCATATCCTCAGGCCATATGCTTGCCTGTATCTCACCTATGTGAGCCTTGTGAAGCAGCAGCATGCACAGACGGCTCTGCCCTATACCTCCGCCAATGCTGAGCGGCAGTTTCCCGCCAAGCAGCTGACGGTGGAAATACAATTGCGCTCTGTCCTCCTTGCCTTCAAGAGCAAGCTGGCGCAGCAACGCCTCCCTGTCTACTCTTATTCCCATTGATGACAATTCAAAAGAACGTCCCAACAGCGGATACCATATCAGTATGTCACCGTTCAGACCGGCATGTCTGTCGTCTGCAGGTGTAGACCAGTCGTCGTAGTCGGGTGCGCGTCCGTCGTGCTTCTTCCCGTCCGACAGTTTTCCGCCTATACCCATAAGGAACACCGCACCATATTTCCTGCATATCTCATCCTCCCGTTCCTTAGGAGAAAGAGACGGATACATTGCGAGCAAATCCTCACTATGTATGAAGTGTATCTTCTCCGGCAGAAACGGTTTCAGCTCCGGATAGGTCTCACACGTGAGATACTCTGTGCGTAGGATGGCTGAATAAATGCGCTCCACCACATTCTTCAGATACCCGACATTGCGCTGGCAGGATGTTATCACAGCTTCCCAGTCCCACTGGTCCACATAAAGCGAGTGCAGGTTGTCCAGTTCCTCATCCGCGCGTATGGCATTCATGTCGGTATAGATTCCGTATCCCGGCTCTATGCCATATTCCGCCAGAGTGAGCCGTTTCCACTTTGCCAGCGAATGGACCACCTCAGCCTCTGCCTCACCAAGATCCTTTATGTGGAACGTGACAGGACGTTCCACTCCGTTCAAGTCATCATTTATTCCGAGACCTTTCAAGACGAAGAGCGGTGCTGTGACACGGCTGAGGCGCAACTCGGTAGAAAGATTCTCTTGAAAAAAATCCTTTATAAGTTTTATCCCCTGCTCCGTGCGTTTCATATCAAGCAGTGCCTTATATCCTTCAGGTTTTATCAGTTTGCTCATATATATCCGTTTTTACATTAACAGATGCAAAGATAAATAATAAAAATTGAAATATGGAAAGAAAACTATAGAAATTTGATTACAAAATGACACATCACCAACACAATCAATTACACGATTACCGCTGGCGGTTACCTCTTTTCCACACAAACATACAAAGACGGCAACTGTCTGTCATGAATTGTTGAAGACATTGCTACAGTCACATAAATCCAATAATCATTATTTTGTTAATATTAATGTAATATGCGCTTATTCAATATATTAAATAACTATCTTTGCATAAGATAAGCTTCGGCTCGGCAATATCAAGCCTGGTAAAACTGCGTTTCACCGCCTTGCTGCTGCACTCGCCTTGCATTATCTTTGCATAAGATAAGCTGCACTCGGCAATGTAAGAGCAAGCTCTCATTGCACTCGTTTGCATTATCTTTGCACATTAATATATTTTACACATCACAATATGATTTCAGGCTTGGCAAATACCAGAACGGACACGCAACCCGACAAGACACTCCGCGTACTTGTTGTAGACATAGTAGCCAGCACACCGACATTCGTATACTCACACGTGAAAATAATCTCGGGTGATGTAATACTGGTCAACGACATGAAAGACTGGCTGAGCAGACACCGCGACAGCGCATGGGCGAGATTAGCCCTGCCATTGTGGAGGATGGCTTACAGTTTGAGACGGCGCACAAGAAACGGTCTCTCTCCTTACGACAGGTTGCTCGCAAGATGGATACAGAAAGAACGTTTTGACGTGGTGTTTGCCGAATTCGGTCCTGCTGCGGCAGCCATGCTGTCAGTATGCAAGAAAGCCGGTGTGCCCTTAGTGCCGTGCTTTCATGGATATGACATCACTAAAAGGAAAGTGGTGGAACAGCATCAGGAAGTCTACCGGCAGCTCTTCGCATACGCTACGTCCGTCATCTCGGTAAGCCACTTCCTTTCCTGCCGTCTGATTAAAGCGGGATGTCCGCCTGAGAAGCTGGTATACTCACCATGTCTGCCGGAAGAATCTTTTTATGAGATACAAGGACAGTCAGACAGACCGCTCCTTTTGTTCTGCGGCAGATTTGTATACAAGAAATGTCCGCAAGCGTTATTATTGGCTTTTGCCCGTATATGCAAGCAACATCCGGAGGCACAGCTGATCATGGCTGGTTCAGGCGAGCTGTTGTATTACACCATGCAACTGTGCCGTTTTTTGGGAACAGACCGTCAGGTGGCATTTCCCGGACGAATCACTCAAGAGAAATTCCGCGAGCTGCTCATGCACGCCCGCGCCTATGTGCAGCATTCCATTACGGCACACGACGGTGACTCAGAAGGCTCACCCGTCGCCATCATGGAGGCACAGGCAGCAGGAGTGCCGGTCATCTCAACCAGACACAGTGACATTCCGACCATTGTAATCCATAACAAGACAGGATTTCTGGTTGAGGAGGGTGACATTGAGGGGATGGCACGACATATGGCATTCGTGCTCGAAAACCCGGATGCGGCACGCCAGATGGGAAGACTGGCTAAAGAGCACATGCTGCGAAAATACCCGAAAAGGAGTGAAGCCGACATCATTAACGACACTCTGCATCAGGCTGTACAAGCATACAGACAGAATAGACACTGAATAGATTTATCTACATAACATACAATTTAACGAGACATGACACCCCTGATACTTGATGAACCAACGTCCGAAGCGCCTGCTTTTTCCATAATAATCCCGCATTATAACACATCCGGACTGCTCCAACGCCTGCTTGACACCATCCCGTCACGCGACGACACGGAGATTATAGTGGTGGACGACGCAAGCCGGCAAGATGAGCTTAAGGCTGTCCGACAATGTTGCGGGAACAGGACACGGCAAGCGCGTCTCTTATGCCGCGACACGAACGGAGGAGGCGGTGCGGCACGAAACGACGCGATGAGAGCGGCGCGTGGGCGATGGCTGATGTTTGCTGATGCGGATGATTATTTTTTACCATCATTAGGCACGGTTCTTGACCGTTATGCCTGTAATGAAACATACGACGCAGTGTTTTTCCCTCCCATCGGAAAAGGGAGCCACAAAAGCACGGCGGACAAAGTGGCAGAACTGTGCATGAAATGGAAGTCCGATCCACAAAAATACGACAACAGGATGAGATACGGGATTGTGGGACCGTGGAGTAAAATGGTTAAAAGACAGTTCGCACAAGAGCATGGACTCTACTTCTACTCCACCAGAAAACAAAACGACTTTCCATTCAACATAATGCTGGGTAAAAACTTAAAACACTTCACCGTAGACGAGACACCAATATACTGTTGGGACAGGATTAATACAAGCACATCCGACCGATACGACATGCAGGCATGCCGTGACTCACTATGGGTATATGCGCAAGCCATACATTATCTTAATGATATGGACACGGAGCATTTCAAAAGAATCTACATCCATTCGCTTTGCAAATACATTCTGATGCATCCGGCACTAATCATCGAAGGTCTCGAGGAACTGCAGCAAATGGGATGTCCTCCGGAAAGAGCGTGCCGTCTCATAACCGATATCTGCATGAAGGAAAACGCCACGCTCTTGAAATATATTATGATCAGCACACCTTCGGAACGTCTGAAAGCGGAGTGTGTCAAGGCGTTGACAAAAGCAAACAACCATAGTCCTGCAGGATATTAGACATGTTTCATTAAAGCCGGATCTGCCATCATACTTTATCCCGATTATGTTCTGCCGCCATACATGTTGGTCTCCGGATAGCCGATAATTGCCTTACATGAAACAAACATCCGGCAACCGGACAAAAAGAGTGTCCGATTCCGGATTTATATAAATTTAGATATTATTATATATTAAACAACTTTTTATGTACAGTATAAGTATACAAACAATACTGCCGGAAAGCAAATTGTCATAACCATGACATAAAAACATATTATGAATATCTGCATTCTGCCATACTTACAAATATGCAACTTAAAAACGCTCTCATTTATTCGGTTCACCGCATGTACCATACCATGACGTGAAACAGCCTGTTCTGAACTGCGGAACAGCCTGTATCAGAGGCTGGAACGGTATGTTTCGGACGCCCGAAAAGCCCGTTTAACAACGCGCTGGAAATCAGACGGTTATCCATAGTGGCATTCATGGACACTGTTAACATAAAAATGTTAACGTAACAGGCGTATTCCTACGGTCGTCGCGAGTATGTGTCAATTGCCGATATTCATAAACAGATTATTCAATTGTCTGAAAATACTTCCAGGCATGGAGGACATCTACCGTGCCATACTGACCAACGACCACGACAGCGCAGAGGAGCGGGTCGACGACAAGTACATCCAACGGGGAGTGTGTGAGAAGAACTTCGACGTGCAGAACAACGACTTCGGCTGGGCGCACCTTCCCTTCTCGACGATGGAGGACAACACTGTGTTCATGCTCTTTGCCGCCATGCTGAAGAACTCCTGCCAGTATTTACCGGACAAGGCCTGTCGTGTCTTCCACCGCGTCGACATGAGAAGCCGCTTGAAGCGGTTTGTATTCTCGTTCATTGTTGTCCCGGCGGAATGGGGCCACGTGGCAAGGCAATGGACACTGGACATCTACACGCGGGACAGGTGGCTGCACTATTGGTCCGCCTTCAACATCACTCCTGGATGAGGCGGACGTTTTCGAGGGCTGGTCGTTGGGAATCCTTTATGGGGGTAAGGAGGAGCTATGTGCGTAAGTCGGCATGAACAGGGGAAAACAGCCTTGATCAAGGGGAAAGCGAATATGCAGGCGGCATTGGATAAGATGAACTGAATTTAACTATAAGGTTGCGGAATTGAAGAGACATAACAAAATATTATTTGTTAAACCCGAATCGGTCATTAGACTCCGGTTTTTGATTATGCGTTAATGTAGAGTGGATTGCTCGCCGTTTCGACGAAGTCGTAGCGATGAGCAAGACGCCTACAGAAACGCCTAAGCAGACCGGAGAGTATGTGAAATGAAGATTTATTCAAATATATACGTTCTAATGACCGATTTGGGTTTAAGAATATTATGGTTTTATACTCTCTCCTCCATGTATTTCTCCGGATCGCGCAAAAAATCCATAAGATTTATAATATACACGCCTTCTTCATTCATGTAGGTAGGTTGTAGCCCATTGACAATTACGATTCTGCGAAATCCGTCGCGAAGTTTACGTAATGACGCCAGTTCTTGCTCCCGTTTTTCTTCTGTTTCCATCGCATATGCCGATTGGATATACACCCGCTCATAGCCACGGTTGCAGACGAAATCGATTTCCAGCGTCTTGCGCTGACGTGAACCATCCTCTCGTTTCTCTTCGGTAAACACCTGTCCTACATCCACCTTCATTCCAATAGCACGAAGCTCGTTGTAGAGCATGTTCTCCATCATATGTGTCGGTTCAACTTGTCGAAATCCCAATCTGGCATTTCTCAGCCCCAAATCCTCAAAGTAATACTTAAACGGCGAATCTATGTATTTTCTTCCTTTAATATCATAACGAGTGACACGTTCCAACACGAACGCATCCTCCATATATTCCAAGTAGAGGCGTATGGTATCCACCGAAATGCTACTCTTCTTTACACTTTTAAAAGTGTCTGCAATCTTTGGAGGATTGGTCAGCCCTCCCACACATGAGGCCATGATGTCCACAAGTTCTGACAAATCGCTATCCTGACGAACTCCATACCGCTCTTTTATATCACGCAAATAAGTATGCTCCATCTGATGTTCCAGATAACTTACTTTCTTGTTGACATCGTTTTCTAAAATGACCTGTGGCAATCCTCCATAGAGCATATATTCACGAATCATATCTTGCGAATAGTCATCACGGAAATCTGCGACCTCTTTGAATGTCAATGGACGCACATGTATTTCATCTCCTCGTCCGCGAAACTCAGTGATTACATCCTTAGACAGGAATTTTGCATTAGAACCTGTCACAAACACATCCACATTGCTTATGCTTAGAAATGAGTTCAATACATCCTCAAATTCGCTGACCATCTGTACTTCATCCAGCATAACATAATATTGACCGTCTGATGAAAGGCGTCTGTCTATGTATTGAAGTAATGCGTCAGGGTCTCTCAAACTTTTATTCAGTCGGTTCTCCAAGTTCACCTCTATGATATGGTCTTCTTTCACTCCTTGTTTTATGAGGTAGTTCTTGAAAAGGGTGAACAACAGGTATGACTTGCCGCTTCTGCGCATTCCTGTTATCACTTTTATCAACCCGTTCCCACAACTGTGAATAAGTATATCCAGATATTTATCTCTACGGATTTCCATATCGCTATTCGTTTATTTTGTGTAAACACACATTATTAACGACTGCAAAGTTAATCTTAATCCTTTGCTCATGCAAATTTCAAGGCAAGCAAATGAGTCAATGGTCACATCTTTAACATTTCCTGGCCCTCGATGGGCTTGCCACCAACGAGCACAAGGCGTTCTCGTCCGTGGTGCGACTGACCGACGACGGTAAGACGGTCTTGGAATCACGCATAGCCAAATGTCCGGTATGCGGTGGTGACATCCATATAGGACAGCGTGCCTATAACTGCGCCAACTACCGCAATGAAGCAAACCCGTGCAAGTTCTCTATCTGGAGAAGTATCGGAGGACATAATGTGACGGTGGAGGAAGCAAGGGAGATATGTGAGGAGGGTATCACCCAACAGACCTTGGAGTTTTACCGGGAAGATGGGGTGCTCTATTACAAGCGGCTGGCTCTCTCGCAACAGAAGGACCGGGTAAACATGATTTAGTTTCGGGAGGATATGACTATGAGAAAACCATTCTTTTCCCTGACGTTGCTATGTGTCTGCGTCCTCTCGCTTTGTTCCTGCCAATCCGGCAGGGACAGAGCCGGGCGGACGGCGGTTGAACACTTGAAGATGGCGGCTGACTATCCCGACAAACTGATTATCGAGGAAGTTGCACAGTCTGACTCGGCTTTCGACTTGTATTATCTTTCACCGGAGGACAAGCGCATCATGATGAATGCCATGCGGCAAGTGTCGGACACCATCATGAAACGGACACACAACATGGAACGCTTTGACCCACGGGACAATGATGTGATGATTCTTATAGACCGGCAGATGAGAGTGAATGCCGAATGGCGGTCAGCACTGTTCTCCAATATTCCCAAAGCCGACTTCTCTGGATGGAAACTACATATTACCTATCGGGGTGTTACGCATCAAGGACAGCCGTTCCATGCACTACGATGGTATTTCCTTGATAAGGAAGGCAGGACTGTTATTAAGACAATGGAACTGCCTTTGCCATAAGGTAAAAGGGTTATTTATACAAACATCACCAAAATGAAAAGATCATCTTGGTGATGTTTCCTTTGCCATCCGTAATGTAACTTGTACTGCCAAGATGGTCGGAATGGAAGTAGTATGTTTCCTCCCTCATGGTATCGTTGGCTATATAACCATATCCGGGCTGGGGATTATCAGATGTGGACGGGTCATCCCAGCTGATGGGTGCTCCGGATGCACTGCCTTGCTGCCCATTGGTCATTATGGACTGTGGGACTTGCTGTTTTGTAAATGTAAGTTTCCAAGGGCGTCAGTGTAATAATATTTGGTGATATTTACTTTCGCTCCCATCCCGAAATGTTTTATTATATATCGTGTATTGGGTTTGAGTTTTATATATTGAGGGCTCCAATCAAACTCTTTCGATGTATAAGAGAACTCTGCCCCTTTAATTTCTCTTGGTATCTTTTTTCTTAATGAAAGAGTGTATATTCCACTATGAGAAAGATATCTTTTACTAAAAAGATAATCATTTCCACCATCAAGAGTATCCAATGGTTCTATTGTAAAACACAGGAGGCTGTTAATGTAAAATTCCTGTTCTTTTTCGTTTAACTCAAAATCGTGATTATCGCAAGAACAAATCAACAACAACGCTATAAAGACTATTGTATGTTTCATTTCTTTCTTATAATTATCAATTATGTTTTTATTTCTTTCTTGTAGAAAAAGCCTTCCACCACTTCGCGATTGTGTTGATTTTATCAACCTCAGACTTATTGCTTTTCAATAAAGTCTCAATGTTTGTTTTGTATTCCCTCATTACAAATCCATTGAAATATGTAAAAACTTCTGTTCCTTTTTCTGCCTCTTTCTCTCTTGGAGCATCATCGTGTCCCATTGCTTTCACATACCCCCATATAGTTTTTAGCAAATATAGCCCAAGACTTTTATCTCTTGCGATTTGTTTTATATGACCAACTTCATGAGAAAATTCTCTTAACCATAGATTATAGTCCTGACTACCTTCACCGTCTATATAATAGGGAGAAACTAAAATTCGAGCATTACATGGTGAACCTCCAAGGGTTATACAATTGCCAGATTCCTGCAAAGAAAATTCTGTCAACTCGGCACTTTTTATATATTTGATTGGGACTCCCGAAACTAAAGACAATACATAAGCAGCTGATTCTGTAAACTTATAATAAGTTTCTATTTCAGAGTATAGTTCTATTTTATTAGAAACACCAACAGCACGGGCTTTGACAACCTCTCTTGTATATGGTCTTACAAATTTTTCGGGGAATAATCCTTTAAAGTCAACATGGTTAAGTGGAGACTCATGACAATATGTATATGGTCCCCACATAACATACTTCTCTGCCATAGCATTTACCCCATACCATAGACTGGTAACCGGATTCATATATCTCGCACCATAATAGTACAAGCCTGTTTCTTCATCCAGTTCCTTGCCGTTGAATTTATAAGGCAGCTCTTCCGATGAGGAATGTTCGTCGACTAACAGTTCACCATACGGTAAATAGGCATCATATTGGGTGATGTTTCCTTTGTCATCCGTAATGTAACTTGTACTGCCAAGATGGTCGGAATGGAAATAGTATGTTTCCTCCCTCGTGGTATCGTTGGCTATATAACCATATCCGGGCTGAGGATTATCAGGTGTGGATGGGTCATCCCAACTGATGGGTGCTCCGGGTTCACTACCTTGATGCTGGTTGGTCTTTGGTGTCTGGATCCAGCCTTGGGGTACACTGTGGTCGCCGAGTTCCTTGATGATGGTGTTATAACCCACACCGGTATTCTCCGGATCACCGTAGGCTCCCTTCATGGTGGGTACACCGGGGGCGATGCCGAGTTCCTTGTAATATTCTTCCCGTTGTGCCTCTATCTGCCCCATACGAGCAGCGTAATCTTGTTGTCCTGCCGTCACATGACTTCCGTTAACGCCATAGACATTATTGAAACGACCGGTTCCGATACGGGAAGCCACACGCTTGTCACCAAGGAAATAATGTTTGGTGAAGCGATTCTTGTTCACTGTAAGGATACTGGCAGGGTAAATGGTGTAGTCATCCGTCTCATGGAATGTAATACCTTGCGGTGTACCGTTGATATATACGCCTTCCATTGTACCGTGACTCTTGACAATGCGCTCACCTCCGGCATTATAGGTGTAACGGCTGGTCTTGCCATTGTCGGAGAGTACCATCAGGCGGTTTTCCTCATCCCAGAACATTTCACGTGTCGTGTTGGTGGAATCGTTCACCACACGGATAGGATTGCCATTGGCATCGTAGGTGTAATGCTCATAACCGATTTGTGTCGGAGCGGTTGGATGGCTCTCGTCCTCATATTTATAGACAAGGTTGTAGTTCCTCGCTGTGGCTGACGAGTCCACTTGCTGCACCTTGGTCAATGGCTCACTCATCCGTCCAAAGGTCATTTGCATGGTGTATGAGGCATTCTTAGCTTTACCGGTTGCATGAATCAAACGATTGAGTTCATCATACTGATAGCTGTGATTGCTTGCTCCACCAAGTTTCGCCTTATTGATACTTGACTGGCTTTGTGGATCTACGGTATTAATGATGCCCAAGATATTGTCTACCGCATCATATCGGTACTTGTTTTGCATGATCGGGCTACCGGCTGCCGTCAGATTCATCTCTTCCAGCCGTTCACGTTTGTTGTCATAGGTATAGGTGGTTTCCGTACCGTTACCTAACTTGGTATAAACGGTATGTCCATCCTTGTCATAACCGACTTGTGCAATGAGGGTGCTTTCTTTTCCGAGTTTATTGCTGGTAAGACTTTCCACCTGTCCGGCGGCGTTGTAATGGTATGTAACGATTTCACCATCAGGATAGGTCATAGTACGCACACGGTTCCAGCTGTCATAAGTGGCTCCATAAACATAGGTGCGTATATCGGCTGTACTGGCCATGACCGTGCGAACGGTTTTGGTCACTTCTCCTTGTTTGCCATAATAGTATGCTTCTCCACCAGATGCATCCTCCACAAGTGCCAACCGGCCTGCCCGGTTGTAAGGAGCACCGGCTGCGCCATAGGTATAGGTCACACGGTTGAACAGATTCTCCGGATAAAGCACCTCACTCAAACGTTCATAATCGTAGGTATAGGTTATCGGTGCCTTGTCCGATATGCTGGCTTTCAGCTGAGCGGTGAGCTTGGTAAGTAAGTTGCCGGCGGCATCATAGGTCATATCTGTTTGCCCGGCATCCGGATGCTTCACCATGAGTTTATGTCCCAAGAGGTCATATCGGAAGGTGGTAATGCGGTCATTGGGATGGTGTACGGCAAGTATTTGCCCGATGGGGTCATAGTCGTATTTTACCCTTATATCCTCACCGCCTGCATGCTGCACATTCTCACGGTTACGCCCTTTGGCATCGGTATAACTTTCAGATGACCGTCCTAACGCATCCGTCATCTTGGTTATGAGCATCGGTTCTCCATCATGGTTTGCAATGCTGTATTCGTTTTGGGTCACACTGCCATCTGCAAGGGTGACAGTGGTCTTTCTATCGTGCGTGTCGTATGTGGTTTTAGCCTTCAAATCACCTGTTCCGTTATTATAGGAAGATATTTTGCCGTATGCTTCAGTAGTCGGGAAATAGGTGGCGATATTCCGTCCGAAAGCATCCATAACCGTCCTACCACTTACATCTCCTTTTGAGAGTTCTTATTCTGGTCTATTAGAACGAACTTCAAATGGGGCTATCTAAGTATCTTACCAATTCGAAAATTCTAGCACTCTCGGGGTTATCAACATAATCTTTCCAATAGATAATAGGAACACCATTATCGTATCCATACTCGAATCCATCATAGTTCATTCCTGCATTACGTTGATTATTATCTTCTTCTATAGTATATAAAGAGTCAATATTATCATATAACAAAATCGAGTCTATAGATATACCATTTAATGTTTTTTCCCATTTGGAGATACTGTGGTAAACAAGCTTTAATTGTCTATTATAAACAATTTGTTCAAATCTTCCATTTGGATACAGTTTTAATGTATCATACTTATTTGCGCGATTAACAAATACGCCACAAGGAAAATGTTTTGAACAACTTTGGTTCATGATAAAAATCCCCACGAACACTATGGTCACTACAAATATTCTCATTCTCATTTATGGTTTCATCATTGTTCTTGATCGTAATTGAAGATATTCCCAATATAAATCAATACTCTTTTGAATACTGCTTTTTGATTCTGTCCACATATACGTTTGATATGTATTGCCATAACCAAATCCACTTTTACCCCTTTCTTTATTTTTGAAGATTGGAAGATGATAAAAGAGCGATGTGTTTGACTTTGAATCCATCATCATAAACAAAACTTTATTTCCTAAATCGTACCAGGAAATATTTGCCTCGCCTATCATTTGTTCCCACATATCAAATCCTGCAGTAAGAGGATTAGCATACAAGGTAGTTACCTTAACCGTATTTTTTTGTTTGTTGGATTTTAATACATCAGAACGAGCTGCTAATCCATATACTGAATTGAATTTAGATAAGGAGGAGAATACCCCTTCTTTACTTTCAGAGAAATCACTAAACAGACTATTCTTAGGTCCTTCCTCATCAAGGAATTCCATTGTAATATCCTTCCATGAAACAGAACTCTTACGATGTGTATAGTTGTACATAAATTTACTACCATTGCTTATAGTATTTGTATGCCCATTCTCTTTGTTTACTACTTTCTCATCTCCACTTTTTTGATGTATAAAATCAATTTTATTACCACCTAAATCACTTATTACATTTCCATCTGTATCATATTCTCTCATACTTTTTCCATTGGGATCAATGTATTTAATTGGATTGTTTGAGGTATAACAAAAACTGCTTATATTCGGGTCTTTTTCTTGTAAAGGATCCGTACTCATCCACATACTCAGCCTCGGTTCATAATATCTCGCACCATAATAGTACATACCTGTCTCTTCATCAAATTCTTTTGCATTGAAGAGATAAGGCGTGTTCCATGTATTGTTGCGCTCTTCTATGAACACCTCACCGAAAGGTACATACTCGATGTGCTGCACCACCTCACCGTCAAGATTGGTGATATAGTTAGAGCTACCCAAATGGTCGGGATGGTAGTAGAACTGCATTTTCTCATAGTCATCGTTGGGCTTGAAACCTTGTGCCAACGAGGACAAAGCAAGCTTGCTTGAACTTTGCCAAGTGCCGCCAAGGTTCAACTCTGTTAAATTGCCTTCGATGGAGCGTGCAGCCTTGGCGCGTGCCACGGTTGGTGTGCCATCATTGCAGCAGAAGCCTTCACCGTTTACATAGTCGTTGTTGTCCTCACCGTTGTAAGGCACACCGAAATCGGCATAGTTGTCCTTGATGGCTTGTTGCTGGCGGTTGTACTTCGTCTGATAATCCACACTGACACCGTCCGCCTCTGTGCCTGCATAAGGTATGCGTCTTGGGTCGGCACCATAGCTGGCAAGGTCGCCGAGTTTGCTGACGATACGTTGGCTTCCGATGTAGATGTGCTTGGTGTACTTACCACCCTGACTTGCTACGAGGTATGGGCTGACATAGAGGGAGAACTTGACAGTATTAGTCACGCCTCCGGAGAACTCGGAGTTATCACAGATGATTGTCGGCTGCGCCTTGGCAAAGCTCAAGCAAGCTTGGCTCTGCTCTCGGCTTGCACGACAATTCACATAGATTTGTTCACCTTCGCCACTTGATTTCACGGTGCGCTAACCATCGGCATCATACCAATAGCTGGCGACAAAGCCGTTTTCATCACTTGCCAAGAGGCGGTTCTCTTCATCCCAACGATACTTCTTCTCGACAGCCTGCTCATCCTCCTTGCCGTCTTTCTTCATATGGATTATATTCATTCTCTTTTGATTCCATTCTTATCTCCTCCTTTTTTGGAGTATGGTTTTGTACATTACCACAAACTTGTATTTGCAACCGGCTCTCCCTCTGAAAAATCCGTAGACGCATAATACGGGTCATCGAGATTGTATCCTCCAGAGCCAGACATGATTGAAAATGACACATTCGTAACAACAACGCTTGGGCATTCGTACTTTTTCTTTTTCATAAATTTATCCTTTAATCTTTTACTAAAAACTTTGTCAGCGGACGCAAGAAGAACGTTTTCGATAAGCCAAATGAACAGAGGCAAGCTTGCTTGTACTATGTCATGGCGAGAAAAGGTGCGCGAAAACGAACCTTTGTTCTTTGGTTTCCGGACGCCGACTTTTTATCTAAAACATGCAGACTGAACAAAAGACAGTCATAAAATGCAAGGGGCAAATATACTCAAAAAGGAGAAACAGAATACAAAAAAGATTTAAAATTCATCGGTCTTAACAAATATTTATTCCCTTTGTTCAGAATAATAACAGTCAGAACGAATTACCTACCAACAGCTGAAAACATATACCTCATTATAATACTCTGATTAAATAAAAATTCATGCTATTGTCAGGCATACCGGCTTCTGCCTTTTATAGAATATTCAGCGGGCTACATCGGTGAAAAACAAGATGGTGGCAGCAGCACGGAAGACTGATGAAGAAGTGAAAATAAAGTGAAAGCATACAAGCGATGCTCTTACGGCAAATTAGCAATTAACGCAAGTACAGCCTAAGAGATGCCATCAACCCCACACTATCGCCATTCTTGTCAGAACAAAAACAAGGTAATATTTGTGCGTATCATTTTTTTTATATAATTTTGCACCAATCAAAAAGGAGGTCCCGTAGCTTAGCTGAATAGAGCGTCAGATTCCGGTTCTGAAGGTCTTGGGTTTGAATCCCAACGGGATCACTGCGGAGAAAGAGGTAAATCGCTTGATTTACCTCTTATTTTTATATTCATTCCTCAAAATACGCCATTCAGGCATCAGATTTCCAAATCCACGTTATATTATTTACCGTTTTTTCATCAAGTCACTGACCCAATTCTGTATGTTATCACGATTTTCTCCGTTCAACAACTTGCCGTCATGCCATTTCAACTCTGGATATGTATTCCTTAATTCTTTTACACTACCAGTTATTCCGCTTCCACCTGATGTGGCAAACGGAACGAGCATCTTACCTTTCAGGTCATGACTCTCGATAAATGTATTTATGATTCGCGGAGCCTGGTTCCACCAGATTGGATAGCCTATGAAAATAACATTGTAGGGAGAGACATACAGCTTCGTGTCTTTCAATGCCGGACGAGCCTGCGGATTGTTCATCTCTACAGAACTGCGCGATTGACTGTCGTTCCAGTCAAGGTCATCAGCGGTGTAGGCTTGTTGCGGAACAATTTCATACAATGTACCGCCAGTAATATCAGCAATCGATTGTGCTGCTTTTTCTGTTGTACCAGTGGCGGAAAAGTATACGACTAATGTCTTACTATCGGTTTCCACAATCTTTTCTCCTTTGTTTTGGGCGCATGCGGCAAAGCTCATGGTCATTACCGTCGCCAGAGTCAATATAATCTTATTCATAAATCGATTATTTTTAAAATGTCACTTGGCATATTCCTCTTTGATGACGCGCAGTGCCTTGATAGCGGCGGGGAAGCCGATGTATGGCAGGCACTGGATGACGGCGGCGGTCAGCGTTTCGGGCGAGTTGCCGGCGTTGATATTGCCGTGATAGTGCGAATGGAGCTGGCTCTCGGCTTCCAATGTGGTCAGTACGCAGTAGCCCAACAGCTCGCGCGTCTGCAAGTCGAGTGCGCCACGGCTGTATATCTCACCGAATAAATAGTCTGTGAGGAACTGCTCCACATCCTTGCCCATATCACTGGGCAATCCCTCCATCACCGAGGCAATACCACCGGGATATTGCTTGTCCTGAATAGCTTTGCCTGCCTCATGGCGTGTTTCCTCCGTCACTGTGCCTTGCTTTTCCAACGGCAGGGAGATGCCCCGTTCCTTAAACACCTCGTTCACCGTAGCCACGGCGTTCAGCATCTTGGGGAAGCCGATGAACGGGGCGGTGAGATACATCACTTCGCGCAGTTCCTCCGGAGTGACGCCCACATTGAGTGCCGCACCTGCATGAGCTTTCAGTTGCGGGAGTGTCTGCATCGTGGCGAGGGTGATGCAGGTAATCATTTCGCGTTGTTTCAGCGTCAATTCGCCCGTTAGGAACACCTCACCGAAGATGAACTTCTGAAGAATGTCCATCATTTCCGGATCTGTCCCCTGTCCGGTCAGAGCTTCACCGCCGAACAGAGTGTGATAATTCTGCTTGCATACTTCGATTCTGTTCATTTTGTCTGTTGTTTGTGCCGTCGCGGACAGGCTTGCTGTCAGTGCGATGGCGATTATACCTATTACTTTTTTCATATTATTCAACATAAGGGGTTATAAACTCTTGCCCAACTGGTAGGCTTGCTGCGGATAATCAGTATTCCTGACGCTGCCCGCCGTCCATACTCCTGAAGCCACCACTTCGCCCACGCTTGTCCAACCGAGATAATCCATCAGCGTATGGTAATGCACCAGCATCGGTTCCGCCTCTTTTCGTGAGGTATCGGCGTAAGTCATCAGGAAGACGGCTTTTTTTGATACTCCCTTTATCTGTCCGTTGATGGCATAGAAGCGGTCTATCACCCGTTTCATCTGCGCCGAGATGCCAAAGTAATACATCGGCGTGGCGAATACCACCATGTCCGCGTCTATCAAATGGGAACGTAGTTCCTGAAAGTCGTCGTTGAAAACACATGGTCCGTCCATACCGCAACGGTTGCAGGCGCGGCACGGTTCCACCTGCTTGAATGCGCAGTCAAAGCGGAACACATCGTGTCCTTTTTCTTCAGCGCCTTTGATGAACTGCTCCGCCAGATAAGCGGAATTGCCGTTCTTACGGGGACTGCCCGTCAGTACCACTATCTTCATATTGTCAGTTTTTGATTCGTTGTCGTTTATATGATTGAAAGCATGCACCAACCCCGTGCCAGCTACCGCCGTACTCAAGGCTGCCATTGTAGATTTCTTCAGAAATTCGCGTCGTTCCATTATGTTATCTGTTGTTTTTATTCGTAATTTTATATTCTTTGATATGTTCGGACAATCCTTTCAGTATCTCCACTTCGTTATCCTCCAAGAGTATGGCTGACTCTCTGTAAATGAAATGGCGCAATAGTTGTTGCGGTGTGACGTGGTGGCGGTCTGCGATGAAGCATACCGCCTCATCCGCACACAATTCCTCTGGTAATTCTGTTTTACGTTTCATTATATCCCTTTTTTTATCTGATGCAAAGTTACGTCGAAATGAAGAGGAATGCTGTAACCATAAACTGGCAAACCGAACCATTTTTACTGAAATTGCAACATGCATGACCCATTGTCAGTAAAATGCCTTATCTTTGCATAAGGCAAGCTGCACCCGGCAAGCTGTAAACAAGTTTTTCATTGTAACCATTTGCATTGCCTTTGTATCGGTTTAACAGAAAGAACTATGAGCAAGATACTGAAAGTACGAAATGTCAACGACTATGCCAGCTACGTTGGATGCAAAGAACAGCATCCGTTGGTCAGCGTCATCAACTATGACGAAGTTTCGCCCGTGCGTCACAGTCTGAACGATTATGGCGTGTACGGCATCTTCTTCCACGATGAGGCGGAGATAGACCTGGCATACGGCTGTGGCAAGTATGATTACAAGAAGGGTACGGTCATATGCGTGGCTCCAGGTCAGATAGGCGGCAAGGAGGACAACGGCGAGGAAGTGATGCTGACAGGCTGGGCGTTACTTTTTCACCCAGACCTGTTGCACGGTTTCCCGCTGGAAAAACGTATCAAGGAATATTCCTTCTTCGATTACCGCATCAACGAAGCCCTGCACATGACCGACGAGGAACACGACATCCTCGCCTCCCTGATGCGCCAGATGCGTGAGGAACTCGCGGGAAAACCGGATGAGCTTCAAAACGCCATCCTCGTGGGCTACATCGAACTGACGCTAAACTTCTGCCAGCGTTTCTACAACCGCCAGTTCGTCACCCGAAAGATTGAGAACTCCGACATTCTCGTCCGCTTCGACCGCCTGCTCCGCGACTATTTCGAGGATAAACTCCAAATGACCCTCGGTCTGCCCACCGTACAGTATTGCGCCGACAAGCTGTGTATGTCGCCCAACTATTTCGGTGATGTCATCAAGAAGACGACCGGCGATACGGCAAGCAGCCACATTCGCCAGTTCGTCATTCAGCTTGCCAAGAACGGGCTGGCAGCAGGGGAAACCATCTCCCAAATGTCCGACCGACTCGGCTTCGAATATCCCCAGCACTTCAGTCGGATGTTCAAGAAGCAGGAGGGTATCACTCCTTCGGAATACTGCCAAAGGGTACGGACATGACGCTCGGGCGTTTTGGATATCATTTCCCCAACCGGTTATATTCCTCTTCAGTCACAGGCTCCAGCCATTCGTTGGACGTGTTTTCTCCTGGCACCTCAAAGGCGAGATGCGCGAACCAGCTGTCCGCCGCCGCTCCGTGCCAGTGCTTCACATTCGCCGGGATATGGATGACATCGCCCGGAAGCATCTGCACCGCAGGCTTGCCTTCCTCCTGATACCAGCCCTTGCCCGCCACGCAGACCAGCATCTGCCCTCCTCCTTTCGTTGAGTGGTGGATATGCCAGTTGTTGCGGCAACCCGGCTCGAAAGTGACATTGTTGAACGGTATCTGCTCCTTGGATATGGGAGCCAGATAACTGTTGCCGATGAAATACTTGGCGTAAGCGGTGTTCGGCTCACCGATGGGGAATATCATTTCCCGCTGGAAAGCAGCCTTGCCGTCCCCTACTGTTTCTGCAATTTTTTCCTGTGCCATAATTCTTTGTACGTTAGTCATTGTTACCACTAATAATAAAAACAATATTCTTTTCATCTTTTCAAATGTTACTCCATAAAGTTATTGATTCTGTTTGCAGGATTGAGCGGTGTCTGGTCAGACAGCTCCAATGATTTGACCATGTGCAGCGTCCCCTGTTTGTATTTTCGGAAATGCTCGGAAGCGATATGTTTGTCGTATGCCTCCTTGCTGGCGTATGTTTCAAGGATGGTTATCTTACATGGATTCTCTTTCTCACCGACTGCATACATGGTCAGCACGCCCGGTTCTGTGCGAAGGGATATTTCGCCCACCTCGGTCACATATTCTATATATTCATCGAGGAACTGCGGATAGACTTCGATTTTCGAGAGACGCACTATGCCGTCGGCAGCCATTCGTTCCTTATCGCACATACCCGAATGTTTGGACGAATGCCCATTCCTTCCTGCCCCGCCGCATGACATAAGTCCGAGCAAGAGCAATGCGGATAATATATTCCGTGCAAAATTAAATTTCTCCATCAATATACTATTGTCATTAAATTCTTACATACCCGTTGGCGGAATTAAATGAAGTAAAGATTATGCTTGAAAAGTTGCGCATATCTCTGATTTTT
>ENA-OVGB01000141-OVGB01000141.1-human-gut-metagenome-genome-assembly--contig:-NODE-141-length-85646-cov-9.790223_pt1 | contig 85646 bp, 94 predicted proteins | sample MGYA00237767_ERZ505413 | MGnify/ENA primary metagenome ERZ505413 (study PRJEB26158, sample SAMN06016410) | human gut metagenome | biome: human gut; feature: ankylosing spondylitis patient; material...
AACGTGTCAAACTCGCAAAATAGGGGAGACTGTTATGGCAACGAAAAAATTCAAATGCAACGTCTGCGGCTACATCCACGAAGGAGACGCCGCGCCCGCTAACTGCCCCGTCTGCGGAGTTCCCGCCTCGGAATTCACCGAGCTGAAGCCGGAGAAGAAGGGCCTGTTCAGCGACAAGAACGGCAATGCCTATATTATTATGTACTCGACGGTGATGGTCGTCATCGTGGCCACGCTGCTCGCGCTGGCCGCGCTGGGACTCCAGAAACGCCAGTACGAGAACGAACTCAACGAGAAGAAGCACGCCATCCTCGCGTCGCTGTCGGCCGGTGACCGGTCCTACGACGAGTTCATCGACGCCTATGTCGTCGACAAGGACGGCAGGCGCGTCGACGGCGAGGATGTCTTCGCGCTGCTCAACGACCTGCCGGGAACCTTCGAGGCGGGCAAGTTCCCGATCTTCGAGGCCCGGGACGGCCGGGTGGTCATTCCCGTGACCGGCATGGGTCTCTGGGGACCTGTCTGGGGCTATGTGGCTCTCGAGAAGGACATGAACACCGTCGCCGGCATCATCATGGCCCACAAGGGCGAGACCCCGGGTCTCGGCGCCGAGATCGCGACGCCCAAGTACCAGGCCAATTTCGTCGGCAAGACGATCTTCGACGGCGACAAGTTCGTTTCGGTGACGCTCCGCAAGGGCGGCGCCAAGGACCCCGCGCACGAGGTGGATGCCATTTCGGGCGGTACGAAGACCTCGGACGGCGTGACGGCGATGCTCTACAACAGCCTGGAGAACTACCTGCCCCTGCTGGAGGCCAAGCGCAACGCTGCGGCTCCCGCTCCGGCCGAAGTGTCTAACGAAGAAAACGTAGAAAACAATGAGTAAGATGGAAAAAGAGCCTTTGTTTTCGGCAAAGAACCTCAAATACCTGACCGGTCCGTTCTCGGCGAACAACCCGGTCATCGTGCAGATCCTCGGTATCTGCTCGGCGCTGGCCGTCACCGTACAGCTCAAGCCCGCCATCGTCATGGCCCTGTCCGTGACGGTCGTCACGGCCTTCTCGAACCTGGTGATGTCGCTGCTGCGCAACGGCGTTCCCTCGCGCATCCGCATCATCGTCCAGCTGGTGGTCATCGCCGCGCTGGTGATTCTCGTCGACCAGGTGCTCAAGGCTTTCGTCTACGAAGTCTCGAAGCAGCTGTCGGTCTACGTCGGACTGATCATCACCAACTGTATCGTCATGGGCCGCATCGAGGCATTCGCGCTGGCCAACAAGCCCTGGGCGTCGTTCCTCGACGGTATCGGCAACGGTCTGGGCTACGGTCTGATTCTGGTCATCGTGGCCTTCTTCCGCGAGCTTTTCGGTTCGGGCAGCCTCCTGGGCTACCGGATCATCCCCGAGAGCTGGTACATGGCCGAGGGCGGCTTCTATTCGAACTGCGGACTGATGCTCTTCCCGCCGATGGCGCTGATCATCGTGGGCTGCATCATCTGGGTGCACCGTTCGCGCAATAAGGATTTACAGGAAAAATAGGAGGGTAACGTATGGAATCATTGAATATCTTTATCCGGTCGATCTTTATCGACAACATGGTCTTCGCGTTCTTCTTCGGCATGTGTTCCTACATCGCCGTTTCGAAGAGCGTAAAAACGGCCCTCGGCCTCGGCGCCGCCGTTACGTTCGTGATGGTGATGACCGTGCCGCTGAACTACCTCCTGTATGAATTCGTACTCAAGGCAGGTGCCCTTTCGTGGGCCGGGCTGCCCGATGTGAACCTGGACTTCCTGACGTTTATCGTCTTTATCGCCACCATCGCCGCTTTCGTGCAGCTGGTGGAGATGGCCGTCGAGAAGTTCTCGCCGACGCTTTACAGCCAGCTGGGTATCTTCCTGCCGCTGATCGCCGTGAACTGCGCCATCATGGGCGGCTCGCTTTTCATGCAGCAGAAGGTCGATGCGCTGGAGCTGACGTCGCTGTGGCAGTCGATCGTCTACGGCCTTGGCTCCGGCCTGGGCTGGTGGCTCGCCATCGTCATGATGGCCGCCATCCGCGAGAAGACGACCTACTCGCAGATCCCCGCGGCGCTCAAGGGCCCCGGTATCGCGTTTATCATCACCGGCCTGATGGGTATCGCCTTCATGATCTTCTCGGGTATTCAGTTCTAACCTTAAAAGAGATTCGGAAAAAATGGAATTGACTATTATAGTTGCAATCATTGCCTTTCTGGCGGTAACCCTCCTGTTGGTAGGGCTGCTTCTCTTTGCAAAGGCCAAACTGACCTCGTCGGGCGAAGTTACGATCGACATCAACGGCGGCGAGAAGGTCATTACGACCGAAAGCGGCTCGACGCTGCTCGCAACGTTGGCCAACAACAAGGTCTTCCTGCCTTCGGCCTGCGGCGGCGGCGGTTCGTGCGGCATGTGCAAATGCCAGGTGATCGAGGGCGGCGGCGACATCCTGCCCACCGAGACCGGCTTCATCACGCGCAAGATGGCCAAGGAGCACTGGCGCCTGGGATGCCAGGTCAAGGTGAAGGAGAACCTCAAGATACAGGTTCCCGAAGCCGTGCTCGGCGTCAAGAAGTGGGAGTGCACCGTGGTCTCGAACCGCAATATCTCGACCTTCCTCAAGGAGTTCGTCGTCAAGCTGCCCGAAGGCGAGAACCTCAAATTCCGCAGCGGCGGCTACATCCAGATCGACATCCCGAAATACGATGCCATCAAGTTCTCGGACATGGACGTCGACGAGGCCTACCGTGCCGACTGGGACAAGTTCAAGATGTGGGATCTGGTTACGACCAACCCCGAGGCTACGTTCCGTGCCTACTCGATGGCCAACCACCCGGCCGAGGGTAATATCATCATGCTCAACATCCGTATCGCCACGCCGCCGTTCGACAAGGCTACGGGCGGGTTCATGAAGGTGAACCCGGGTATCTGCTCGTCGTACATCTTCTCCCGCAAGCCGGGCGACAAGGTGACGATCTCGGGCCCCTACGGCGAGTTCTTCCTGCCGGACAACCTGCCCGACACGCAGGAGCTGATCTTCATCGGCGGCGGTGCCGGTATGGCCCCGATGCGCAGCCACCTGATGCATCTGTTCAAGACCGAAAAGACCAAGCGCCCCGTGTCGTTCTGGTACGGTGCCCGTGCGCTGAAGGAGGCTCCCTATGTGGACGAGTTCCATGCCATCGAAAAGGAGTTCCCCAATTTCAAGTTCAACCTGGCGCTCGACCGTCCCGATCCCGAGGCGGATGCCGCGGGCGTGAAATACACCCCGGGCTTCGTGCATAACGTGCTCTATGAGAATTACCTCAAGAACCACCAGGCGCCCGAGGACTGCATCTACCTCATGTGCGGCCCCCCGATGATGATCGCGTCGGTGGTCAAGATGCTGGACGACCTCGGAGTGCCGTCGGAGAATATCCTCTACGACAACTTCGGCTCGTAAATCAATGCAGCAAACTCACGACAAATACTAATTAACAAATGACAAGTAAAGCCCCTGTTTTATGGGGCTTTGCTTATTTTTGACAATGTGATTTTTAGTGTATTCTCTATCGTCATATTGTTGTTACTTGTCGTCAATTTGTTACTCGTTTGTTACTCTAAATTCAAATTATTACTATCTTCGCGGTAAACTCATTACCCATGACTACTGCAAAGATTAAAGAGCCAGTCAAATTAAGACGCAAACTATTAAAGAATGGGAATATTTCTTTATATCTTGACATTTACCAGTCTGGGCATCGTGTTTATGATTTTTTACATTTATATCTTATCCCAGAACACTCGAATGCTGATAGGATAAAAAATAAAGAGACGCTTAGCTTGGCGAATGCTATAAAATCTGAAAAAATCGTTGAAATGCAGAATCGCTCTCATGGTTTTTCTAATTCAAAGGCGCAGGTTAAGTTACGTTTTATTGATTATCTGCAATCCGAATCGGCACGATACCTGGAAAAGGGAGGGAGGATGTATGCTCAGAGCATCAAGAATTCAATAAATCATCTGGTGGCATACTCTGGGAACAAAATTACATTCAAACAGGTTGACAAGCAATATTTGCAGGGGTATATTGAATACCTTAACAAAGTCCGAGGGCGTGGAGGAAAGTTATTAACTGGCGCAACCAGGGCGCTGTATTTTCAAGTATTATCTACAGCTTTGAATAGGGCTGTCAAAGAGGGGGTTATCGAAAAAAATCCTGCTGATTCCATATCGGCAGAAGACCGTCCAGAAGCCGAAAATAAACCGCGCACGTTTCTTGTGATGGAGGAAATCAAAAAGTTGATTAACACGCCCTGCGAATATGATATGGTTAAAAGGGCATTCTTATTCAGTTGCTTTTGTGGGTTGCGCTTGTCGGACATTCAGAAATTAAGATGGGAAGATATTGAATGGATAGATGACGATAAAAGGCAAGTGCGCGTAATACAGCAAAAAACAGGCACGCCAATTTGGGTGCCCCTTTCTGCAAATGCCTTAAATCAGTTGCCTCAAACAGAATGTGAGACCGGGATTATATTTTCTCTCCCAATGGTATGGGTGATTGAGAAATATTTAGATAAATGGGCTAAAAAAGCGGGCATAAAAAAACATGTGACTTATCATGTGTCGCGTCACACTTTTGCAACATTGCTAATAACTTATAAGACAGATATATACACTGTATCTAAGTTGCTCGGTCATACTAATATCCAAACAACTCAGATATACGCAAAAATCATTGACGAAAAGAAGCGTGAAGCCGTTGATTTAATCCCGGAAATATAACTACATCGTATTCATCAACTCGCATACGACGGCAGCGAATATGGGTGCGCAGCATTCGCTCACTTCGAGCATCGCCATCCAGTATTGGGTGTCATCTTTTTCCATGTCCATTACATTTACAACAGGTGAATTGGTGCACATCTTCCCATAGCGCCTGGTTTATTTCGCCAGTAAGGTATGCTACCTCTTCCCCGGCCATCGGCAGGCCGAGAGTAAGGGCTATATCGTCTACGAGGTGCCGCAGTTCGTGCTCAAAGCTGTTGAGAAATTCCCACGGCGAGGAGTGCATCCCTATTACGATGACACTTTGCCGATGCTCCTTGTTGGAGTAGGTGAATCCCGTATCCATTTCACACTTTTCCATATTCCCCTGTACGCGATGAAGAACCGTATCGGGGCATCCGATGTCGGTAAGGGACTTGAGTATTTCGCCCGTATAGTAGCACGTCACGGCATAATATATGCGCAACGTCCAACCATACTTGTGAATACTCAAGTCCCGAATCTTCATTTTTCCTCCCTTTTTCCGTACTTGCGCCAGTTTCGCGCCAGCCTTCTGCGTTGTGCCCGGTTGAAGCGCTTGTTCTCGAATACGTCGTTCACCGCCCCGGCTAGTTCCTGGTACTTGTCGGCAGGCAGGTTACGGACGAGCGTTGCGATATTTTTCATCGATTTCGTCGTTGTCGTTTGTGAATTCGCTGATCTGGGGATATTCTTCCATGGCTACATCATCTCTTCCCACAGGATGGGTGTTCCCGAGCCGATGGTATCGGCATAGTAACGTGTAAATGGCAAGCCGTCGTATCCGTCTTCATCGTCGATATAGTCACGTATGAACATCGCCAGGTATTGTGGATTGGGTATCGACGACCCGAAATAGTCCGCCAATGCCATGTTGCAGACGTACACGCAATCATAGCCCTTGTCCTTTTTGAGTTCGATGCCGTACTGCTTGAGCAGCGCATCCACCTTATCCTTAGAATAGGGCTCGATCTTCTTGCCGTTCCTGTCCTTCATGCGGGAAACGGCGAATTCGCACATCTTCTTTGAAAAGTGCCAACCGTAATTTTCGAGATATTCCCGGAACCCTGCCGGGAAGTTTTCATGTGTATCTAACCTGTCCATATTTTTCGATTTAAAATAGGAGAGGGCACTGCGGCCCTCTCCCTCCGGTTTACCGCCTGCGATACCGCGAATAGGGGCCTGTACCCCTTACGCCACGGCGTTCGCCGTAGGCGTCGTCATACTCATACCCGCCGCGGTCATACTCGCCACGTTCGCCGTAGCCGCCACCTTGTCCGTAGCCACCACGCTCACCGTATCCGCCACGGCCTTCACGCCGGCCTTCTTCAAAGCCTTCTTCGTAGGCGCGTCGGAGCTCTCGCTCCATCTCCTCTTCGTGGCCGCCGAAGCCGCCACGGCCTTCACCTATGATTCTCCAACCCATAGTTACTTTGTTTTTGCAGGTGGTTCAGACTTGACAAGGCTCCTCAGTTCTTCCGCCGTCGGTATCTGGCTCAGCCGTTCGTTCATGTCAGCGAGCATCTTCCGCAACTCCCTGTTTTCGGCTTCGAGCTCTTTTGAACGCGCAGCTTCGGGATCGAGCTGCATCAGGATCTCATCGTAGACCTTCAGGTTGGCTTTGTGCCTGTCGAATGATTCCACGATGTCACGGCTTGCCTGCTGTGCCTCCATGATGGTCGGTTTCAACACTTCACGTGTCGTCGCTACGGTAAGGCCGTCTTTCGAAACGATGTCCGCTTGCATAGGGACGCCCCAGGGCTCGTTGCCCTCTATCGAGATGTTGATGAATTGCGGCATCGGCGAGAATTGCCCGGGCTTTTGGGGCGGGAAATACGGTGCCGATACATCTTTTACGTTGGCTGTATAAAACTTAGGCTGTTCCCTGTTGTCGAAAACGTAGACTAAGGAGCCTTTTCTCAAGTTCTGAAACATCTTGGTTAATGATTTGTGAAAGGTAGGGGAGAAGGAGCCCTCCTCCCCGTCTTTCGGTTAATTGTTTTTTTTATTCAGACGGCACCGGTCATCAATTGCAAAGTATCGGTCTGCTTGTCATACCATATCTGGTATACCCCTGACCCCGGAATATCCGATACTGTAACATTTGCTCCGTTGTACGTCGTCAGATTCTTATTTTGCCCGTTGGTTTCAAACAGCACGGGAAGTGTTCCCGTTGTGCCGGCAGGGATTTCCTGTACCAACTCAACCAGCACGAGTCCCCGGTACCACGAATTTGCAAATGCGTGGTTGGGAAAGGAAAACACAACCCCTGTGGTCTCCACTGTCACGCCTGTAGTTTTTAGTACCGGTATGCCTCTGCGGTTAACATACTGAAATGGGAATACTGCCATATTTTTGTATTTTAAGTTATTATAACTAATTTTACATCGGGATAGGTTGGAGTCATGACCAACTGATAAGGGCTTGCCAAACGTCCTTCCCTCTTTTTCTCGTTTGGCACCACTAAATTGTTTGGCAATGACAAATCGGGAATTCATAGAGAGTGTTGCTCTCGAAGGAGAAGAATGGCGTATTATTGATGGTACGCTCGGCTATTTCGCGGTATCTGATTATGGTAGGGTTTCATCGCTATCCCATCGCGTGAGCGGAGGTAATAACAATAGTTGGATGACTAAACCTCGCATATTAACTCCTCGCCCAAATCGGGGAGGATATTTGAGAGTTAGACTTACATCCCTACACGGAGTAGATAAGACTGAATTAGTCCATAGGCTTGTTGCTAAAGCGTTCATCCCCAATCCTAATAACTATGCATATGTAGACCATATAGATGGGAACCGGACGAACAATGTGGCACGTAATCTTCGTTGGTGTACTCGTTCAATGAACATGCTTAACCCTGTCACAAGAGAGTGTGCAGCAAAAGCACGAAGAATACCCAACAAGAAAAACAGAAAGCCAATTGTCCAGATTAAAAATGGAATATTGGTTGCAAAATATAAAACAGCATCCGAAGCCCATCAATTACACGGATTTCACATCGGAGGAATATATGAATGCATTCGAAAACCAACTCGCACATTGAAAGGATTTCATTGGCGCTGGCTTTCGGATTGGGAAGCCTCTTATCAGTAAGTCAAAGAACATTTCACCTATCGGCGAATAATAGCATTATCCCCAAAATCCGCCGCTCCCCCCAAAGCCAAACCCTGCACCATATCCGAGACCATATTGTGCGGCAATACACGTAGGCACACCGACAATAGGCGAATAGGGCACGGTAGCCGTTTCGGGCAGCTTGCACTTGATGCTATTCACGTCATTCTGCAAAGCCGCTACAGCGGCGTTCACGGGTGCTACAGCCTGTCCTACAACACCGGCCATGTAGGCGTTTTGGTGTTCGAGGTTGAGCTGCGTGGTCAGCGTGCTGTTCTTTTCGCGCAGGGCATCAATTTTATCCTGCAATGCAGCTGCCTGCATTTGATCCAGTTTGGAAATTATCGCTGTAGTCCCGCTTTGAGAAGTTTCGCGAATTGTGTTTTGTAAATCACAGGTCTGACGTTGTGTTTCATAGGCAACGCTACTGAATCCGCGCTCCATGCCCACATTGACGCCATTGATGGCCTGCTTCATATCGCAGCAGCACGCGGCGATCTGGTTGCCGATTTGGCATCCCATCGACTGTACAGCGTTGATGATCTGCTGGCTTGACATGCCGAGGGTGCCATGGATGTTGCACAGCGTGTTCTGAATCTGCTGCGTAGAGCAGTTGAGCGACGATGCCAGCTGATTGATGGCTGCGCCGTTCCCTTGGATTGCGTTCATAAGAAGTTCCCGTCCGGCGTCACCGTTGAGCTGCGCAGGAAGGCCATTGGCGTTGTTACCGCCGAAGCCGTTGCCACCAAAGCCGCCCCAGCAGAAGAACAGCAGGATGATCCAGATCCACCAGCACCCGTCACCGCCCCATGCACCACGGTTATTATTACCGTTCATGAGTGCCGCTACGAGGTTGGGATCCATGCCCTTGTTGCCCATCATTGACGAGACGAGAGCCGCGATGTCAAGGCCGCCACCCGAGCCGCCTCCATCGAAAATATAAGTTTTATCCGAACCCATTTTTAATGATTATTGAATGATTGCCGCCCCTGTCAAGGCCGGGCGTTCACCTGTTGCAACATTGCAAAGGTGGCTGCGGGCGGCAGGCATATCAATTCATTGGGGCGCAGATGGGAGGCAACTTCTTCGCAATAAGTTCGCACTGTATTTCGAATATAGGGTGGCTGTATCGCTTGCGCTCATCGAACCCGGAGACCATCTTCTCTATGGCGCGTCGGGAGAACCGCATCATCCGGGCGATGTCGGTGGTGTACATGCCGTTCTTATGGCAGAAGTGTACGAGCATGTAGCGCGCATCGACCACATCTTGAAATTTATCCTTCGAAAGGATTTGTTCCTTAGCTATTTCAGTTTCAAATGCAACACATTCGAGTATTTGTGCAAAAAGCTCTGATTTACGCATATACTTTCCCGATTTTTTATTATAAATTTGTTATACCACTATACAAAAAGCCAACACACCGATTCAAGGAATAAGTCCTCAATGTGGTGCGTTGGCACAATCGTATAGTGGTATATGCGGGAAAGCGTTGGGGACTTTTTTATGCCCGTACCCCAAGGCCCGTTATTCGGTTACAACCGATGGGAAGTCATCCCAGTATATGTAAATCATCTCTTCCATTGCGCGTAGTGTTTTCGTATTTCAAGGTATTCAGGGTTATCTTCATGGGCATATGCTTCCTGTTCGAAAGTTATCCTTCGGTACTTGAAGCCGTGAAATACCCAATCCAATAGGTAGACGATGTAGAAGGGCACATATAACAGTTCTCTCATCTGTGCGGTGTGTATCGCTTCGTGGTTTTTATTTTTATCCGACAACGGGCGGGCGGACTTGCGGGCAAATACGATCCCGAACAGATTGATAGCCTTGTATCCCTTGAAGGGGATGATGTCGTTATAAATTATCTTCATACCTGTCAGAATTGCCATAAAATAATACCTACTCCTACGCCGACCGTAGGCTGGAACCCCTGCGGCGTGTACGCCGCCCCGACCCCGGCAGTCAGGGCGAAGCGGCTCCGCCGGGTGACTACCTGCTGTCGGATGGTCGTGCGGTCGTATGTTTCTATCCAGTCGAGCGTCGGCCGCAGGTTGCCGATCCGCGGCCCGCTGACCTGTGCCCGGTAGGTGCTGTCCGAGTAGGGGCGCGTTTCCATCGCCACCTTCATTTGCACGCTGTCTGCCCCGATTTTCACAACGACGGTCTCCGTTACCGTGTCGGGCGGCGCGAAGAGCAGCACCGGCACCGAGATGTCGGCCAGGCGGTACGTGCCGGGCAGCGGTTCCGGCCGCGGATAGAACACCGTGTCGATGCGCGTTGTTTCTTCGACAACCACCGACGCGGCGCCCCGGCGGTATCCCCAGCCGAAGAGCAGCGCCCCGGCCGCAAGGGCGGCGAGCAGGTAGAGGATCAAGCGTTTCATGCCTTTACGAACAAATCCCACCCGGCCTGTACGTCGAGCATCTTGGCCTCGACGCCGTTCTCTACGAACGACATCGCAGCTACGATGGGAACCATCACGTCGCGGTTGGTCGTGGTGATCCGACTGTCGGCGGGCACCCCCGATCTTTCCGCCACGGTGCGGACATAGGCGTCCGTGTGGTTCTCCTCCGACGGGGCCCAGCGGCCGATCATCTTGCGGATCGTGTCCAGCCCGTAGTTACGCTGGTAGTTGTTCAACAGCTTGAAGGCAGCCCGATAGCCGTATGCCACCGTCGTAAATTGCGCGAAACGCTTGTCTTTCGACGGTACGACCTCGCCCTGCCAGGGATTGCCGCCCCGTGTCTTCTCGATGTTGAGCGGGTTGTTGTTTCTGAGCCCTCGTGTCATTGCGCGATGTGTTTAGTGTACAGGATATGCCCGACCCATCCGGCCATAGCACAAACAACCCCCACGAGGATGTAACGCGGGAATACGATTCCGAGCACTACGGCCACGGCCGCAACGATGCTCCATACGATCCATTTCTTTTTCATTTGTCCTTTTGTTTTTGTTTGTAGTTTTCCAAATAGGGAATCTTCTTAATCATCTCGAACGAGAGCACATAGTACAGGAAGTCGATGTATCGGTTCTTCGGGAATATGCGGTTCAGGTTCTTGAGGATGTTGACCCCGTAGAAATATATCAGGGCATATACTGCGAGCGAGATCGCCGACATCGCCCCGTCGTGGTTGTCGATGTTGTCCCCGACGAGCAGTATCATAGCCATCAGTCCCGATATTACCGCAGCCTCGGATATGCACTTGAAAGCCTTGCGGAATATGAATCCTTCGTGCTGTACGAGCACGCCGGCGAACAGGCCCGTGAAAAAGTTTGCGGCGAATATAATCATGCAGGCCGTCAGTATGTCGTGTATCGGGGCTATGGCGTTGAACATGTACACCAGGGCACCGATCAACACCTGCCATACTTTTTCGCAGAGCCTTTCTATAAATCTCCACAATGCTTCCATAGGGTGTATTCTATTGTTCGGGCAACACGTTTGTCTGCGCCTGGGGCGCCGCTTCCGACTTCTCCAATTCTGCGATCCTCTGTTCGAGCCGTTGCAGCACCGCGGCTAAAGTTTCTCCTTCGGAAACAAGCACGGCTTCGGCTACGGTTACGGGATAGAACGGCTCGCCGTTGGGCTTGTTGGTCATATACATCTTCATTGCTCAATATTTTGAAAGTTCATAACCGTTTCTTCGGCGGCCAGCTCTTCGGCACGTCGGGCCCTCAGCTCCGCAAGGGTCTTTTCATTCGCGTTGTACTCCGCGTTGGCCGCTTCGTACTCCTCATAATCCAGGGGATAGGTAGCCCGGAAGTCAAGGCCGGACTTACTGCATTTGGCCGCCCTGTCGTCGGACTTGGCCATGACTGCCCGTAATTCGAGCTGCCGCGATTCGAGGATGTTGATTTGCTGTTGTGTTTCCATGGTTCAGGTGGTTATAAAGCACTGACCGTACGCACGAAGTAGGTGTTATACTTGTAGTTGCCGTTCAAGTTGCCCGTGTAGCCATTGTAGACGAACGCGAGGGCGTAATTGTGCTCGCATGACGTTCGAAAAGTAGTGTTAGACCCGTAACAGGTCGCCTTACCGAGGCGTGACAGCGTGCGGTTTACGGGGTCTTTTTCCACGTCGGCAGCCGTCAGCACGCGGTCGTGCATGAGCAGATAGATTTCGTCGGCGGATGGCAGCCACCATGCGCCCGCTTCCAGTCCGGTAGTTGCGCCCTCGACCGTGATGCCGTAGTCGAGAGCAGCCGCAGCGGCCGGGTAGCGGTACTGTGTCTTACCATAAATGTCCTCGAAGGTAAGCCGCCCGATCAGGTGAGTGTCGGTCTTGCCGTCGCGCAGCAGCGCACCATAAGCTGCGGGGTATTGCAGCAAATGTTCTCCGAACAGATAATCCCGGTAGGTCGGATAGGCGGCGACCAATGCCGGATTGGCTTCTTCGGTAAAGGCGCTTTCGCGGATAATCTCGCCGCTGCCCGGTTGCTGTCCGGTTTTCTCACTTCCGTTGGCCGAATAGTATCGCAGGAATTCTTCGGGATTACAGCCTGCTAACGACGCATCAACCCCGTTCTTACGGCGGACGGGATCGGTCGCCCCCTCGATCAACACCCCCGTCAACGTTGTTTGGTAGTTAATGTCTTCCGGTGTCCTTGCGATCTGACAACCGCCAACAACGGCAATCGCCGCACGGGAGGCGTTATACGTGTTCGAACCCATCACGACGAAATTGTCCGCCGCAGTCGCCGCCCATCCGCCATAATCCGTCGAGGAGTAATTGGGTGTCCCACCTTTGAGTTTCGCGTTGATAGCCGATGCAACATCCGCGAGCGTTGCGCCTGCGGTATACGCTATCGACACCTCTGCGGCGGCAGGGGCGGAACCGAGCTTCAACACGATTGTGCCGCCCGCAGCGAGATCGAAACCCGACAATGCAACCTCATAAGAGTATGCCCATCGCTGGCTGCCGACCGTTGCATTTTCGAGCGATACGATCAGCACCCGCTCGCCCTGCCGGGCATAGACCACGGCCACCGGGACAAGCTGCGGCGGCAGCTGCTCTGCAACAAGCGTCGCACCCTTGACGAAGCGGATAGTTCCCGTGGTCTTGTCGAAGACCGCAAGGTCACCAACCCCGGCGGCCGGCTTGTCCACTACGACGTTCACGCCGTCGTAGATGAGCGCCCCGTCGTCCTCGATGTAGGATACCGCCGACTGTGTGTCCTTGCGATTCTTGTCGGCCGTGTAACCCGCCTTGTTGGCGTATTTGTTGACTTGTGACATGTTGTATGTAGTTTAAGCGTTCTTCCAGTCCGACACCGCGCCGTTACCCACGGAGTGGTAGACCGCGTTGTTCTTCGTATCGACATAGAACTGCCCTGCGCGGTCGGGGGCTTTCGCCGGCGCGCCCTCGCCCGTGACGACCAGGTTGTTGTCGCCCCAGACGCCCAGCTTCTTCACCTGCAATTCCGGGATCAGCACTTTGCCCGAGAGCACTCCCACGAGTAGCCCTTCGAGGTGCGTCACGCGCGCTTCGAGCGTGCAGTCCGAGTGCGCGATAACCGAAATTTCGCTGAACGAAGCATCCGACCACGGCGTGAGCTTGTGCCTGGACAAGAAGTCGGCATCGGTGATCTCCGGCCCCGTCGTGTAGTAGGTGTTGCCCAGCAGCGTGACGTCGACCTGTGTGAAGGGAGCGCCGCCCTCCACGTCGGGCATGTAGAGCGATTTGGTTCCGTCGAGCGACAGCAGGCGGCAGCCGATGATCTCGACGGCCATATTTTTCGCCGCAGCATCGGTGCTTGCGTGGATGGTGGCCGCGCCCGTCGAAGTGCCTACGTGCGTGTCGCTGACGCACTCGCAGCCGTCTAACCGAATGGTCTGGTTGTCGGCAAGGCCCGCGCCGACGGGTGAATGGCACGTACTGAAGAGTTTGCAGTTCCGTACCGTCGTGAAATATCGCTCAGATGCGGCAGAGACCGAATCGATATGTATGCAGTAGCAGGCTTGGTGACCGCCGGCGCTGGCGTCCGTATAACTCTCGTCGTTCAGGCAGTTGACGGTCATGTTGGCGATGGTGCATTCGCCGCCCGCCTCGATGATCTTGGCGCGGTTCACGGAGTTGTTCTCATACGAGACGATGACGCCGTCGCGGCTCTCGCCGATAAGCGATATGCGGTTCGCCCCCTTGTTGATGATCGCATACGGGTAACCCATCGCCACATTCTTCGGGGCCTCGTGATCGTAAAGGCCGTTGCGGATAAACACCGTAACCGCGTTGTTCACGACATCGAAGGCGTCCCTTGCGAAGTCGCACGCCTGCGCGACCGAGAAGAAATGCCCCGTCCCGCCCTCGTCCACGGTGAAGGAGTCCGTGTCGAAGTTTTTCAGCGTGGCCCGGCTCTCGGCATCGCACCATGCGTCATAGTTATTGAGCGTGACGATCAAATCCTCGATGGTGACCTTCTGGCCGATATTGGTGGCTGCGGATATGCTGGTGCCCACATTCAGCCCTCCCGCTACCGACGCCGCCTTGCCGCGGTAGTAGATTTCGTAGGTGCGGTCTGCCTTGAGGACGAACCAGCGGCCCCGCTGGTCGAGATTGTCCGAATAGGTAATGATCCGCAAAGAGCACTCTTTGTCCACGCGCAGCTTCATGCGCACGAAAATAAAGTCCGAAGCTGCGACCGGGATGCGGCTGGTCAGGGAGAAGTTCGACGTCACGCCTGACTGCGTAGGCGTAACGACCATGCTCCGATCCGTGATGTCCGAGCCCGTATTGTTATAATAGCTCTTCGTAAAGTCCTTGAGGATGTAGGCTACGTGGTCTTTGTAGCCTAATTCAGTATTCAATTCTTCCGAAGTCACATATCCGGAATCATTTTCCAGTTCGGACAGTTTCGTGGGAAGCTCCGTGCGGTCGGCCTTGCCCTGAATCATCTCCTGCAATGCAAGTGTCAACTTGTCCCAGGATACGGTGTTGTTGAGCAGGGAGGCGCGGATTTCGGAGCCTTCGACCGTAACCTGTATCTCGGAACCGATAGAGCCGACATATACTTTCACGAAGTCAGAAACCGGGATGGAGGATATGGAGCCGTCGGCATTTACGAACTCGATAGATTGGGTATCCTCGTTGTAATGCAGCCCCATCATCTCGATAGGCAGGTCGATGATGAACTTGGCACCGCCCTTTGTCGTGAAGGTCAGCTCGTAGGTTTTGTCGTTGAACTCCGGCATTCCTACGCAGGTGTTGAGCAGTTCCCGGATGTCGGGATGCGCCGTGGGGGAGGTGTTGTGCCGCTCGATCTGGCCGCTGACGTCCGGGGTGGGAATTTCTGAGATCGCCTTGTCTGTATAGTTTTTGGCTTCGGTCAGTGTCTGCGCATCCCCGCCGGATATGTTGCTATTGAGCTCCTCGGACATAGCGTCAAACGTATCGCCGACATTATTCCATAGCTCCGCCGCCTTGGTGTCCGTGTACGACTTTGCCTCAGCCAGCGTGCCCGCTGCAGCCTCCGTCAGCTCCTTCTTGGATGCCTTGTCGGACAACTCCTTCCTTATCTCCGTGTCGTCGTAGTTGGAGAGCCCGGCCAGCTTCTCCTTCTCCTGGTCGGTGTAGTCGTTCGTCGAAAGCCCTTTCCCTTCTTCCTTGTCGACCTTTGCGGCAAGGGCTTTTGTTGTAGCATCCTGCGACATGGCAATATACTGGCTGTCGCCAGTACTTTGCGCCAAATTCAGCGAAGCCCGCAGGTTCGGGGTGAGATATGACCCGGTTTCGTTTGTTATCCGGAGAATATAACTGTCCTCACTATCCTCCTCGACTTCGATAGAGGGGGAAAACCCTTTGAGCATCTGCAACAGTGCCACAATAATTTCTGCGGGGAGTTCCGTTTCATCGCTTTTCCCCGGCCATAATTCTATAGTCTCGACACCCGGGATTTCAATATCCATTTTCCCGTCAGGAAATTCGTCATCGGGAATATCCATGTCGAGAATGTAGCCCAATGTTCCGCACCCGAGCCTGTGATGATCGAAAAACACTATTGCCGCACCCGGGAGCGTGTCGACGGGCTTGCAATTGATGTAATTTTCTCCATCGAATGACGCTACGTATTTGTCGACTGTATGTGTCGACGGGGTGCTGAATGTAATACGCCACGGATAATCGGGCAGTTTATCCGAGTTGAAGCGGATAATAAGCCTGAAATCACTATGGTAATTTATGTGTGTAACATTCTCCACGTTACAGGTGTTTGGCGTCATTATTCTTTGGCGGGAATCATTACCGATGTGGTGGCATAGCTGTCGTAATCCTTGCCCAAACTCGCAAATTGGTCTCTGTTGTCCAGGTTCTGATGTATCCACCATTCTGCCGCTTCTGCAGTCATGTTCGCATTGGTTATGACCTTACCTTTGTAGCGAAATGCTCCTTGTTTGAGGACATATCCGCCATTATCCGTGTTGTCCTGTTTCATCTTGATTAAAATGTGCGTTATCGCGTCTTTGTACTTGTTCGGGCAGTTTTGGGAAAAACTGCCAGCGAACGATTTCCCGGTTACCATCTCGTAATGGGATTCTATCGTCCGCTTATCCGAAGCGGTGAGAGAGGCGTTTAACCTCTCCCTGTACCATACTTCGGGATTCATCACGAGGCGGGCGACAAAAGCGAATCAAGTGCCGCCTTCGTAGTCTCGTAGTCCGTCGAGAAGAAGAATATTTGCGGGGTTTTGGCGCCTTCTTCGATCATGTCGACAGTCCAGCCTCCCTGCGTGTCGTCACTGTACTTGTCAAGGGTTGCGTTCTGCCCGACGGCGCCCTGCTCCCAGCCTATGACGGCGAATGCCTGCTCGCCATTCGCTCCCTTGTTGTTGTTCTCGTAGATGATGACGTACTTGTTCTGCTTGAGTGCGGATACATTGAGGGCGTTCGTCGGAGAATCCGCCAGCATGACGATAGGGATGGTCTTGTTAAAGGACATTCCGATTGTGGCGTTCTGATCCTCGTATGTGAGGCCGCTGAAAGGTGTGTTTGAGGGAGCCGAAGCAGTGTATGCCTTCTTTCCGGTTCTGAGGACGAGGGTGCTGATTACGTTTCCCGCAATCCTCGATGCCTTACGGTCGATGTCCTCTTTTTTGATGATGTAAACGATCTTCTCGACACCCTTGCCGTAATCGTCGTTACAGTCATTCAGGATGTTCGCGCCAAGGTTCTCGGCGCATGCGTTTTGTTCTGCCATTTTTCAGCCTATTTAGTTTTACAAAAAGTCACTAATAGAGCTTTATGGCCGCCGACAGATATGTTGGATGTACGCGTCATTTCGTTTTGTCGTCTGTTGCTTATCTCACCATAAGCTCTGATGCAAATATGCCTGTGTGCATTTAAATAACAATGGGGCACACTATTTTTTTCTACCCAATTTTGCAAGGTTGGCTGCTACCTTCACCCGTCTCTGTCCGTTGTCAATGTCTTTTACGAGGACGATAGGAGACGGGAGGTTGAGCAACACCCGTTCCATCATTTGTTCCACGCCCCTCATTCCGTCTCCGCGTTGGGGTAAATTGGATACCTGGATGGCATTACCCCCACTGGAAACATTCATAGCCGACAATACGGCACCCCAATCATTCACGGCTTGGGCGGTCATAATGGCCTCGCCATTCGATACCCGGGCAACAATGCTATCGGAGGTGCCAGTACCGGGCCCTGTAATAAGACCGCCGGATGCGTATTTAGGGCTCTGCGTGGAATCAAGTTGCTGCGTAGCTTGGGCAATGGCTGCGATAACAGCAGCAACGCTTGAGGCAATCGTAATAGGCAGTAAAAACCAGGGTGCACCATTTGCTCCGGCAGCCACTGCATTTGCAATAGCGGACGCTTGAGCTAAAGCTACTTGAAATACAGCGAATGTTTTTGCAAATGCAGCATATCGTTCTCCTTCACCACCGAGAGCATCGAACATTGAAGAAAAGGATCCGGCAGCACCGGAAATTGCCGATACGAGTTGTTGGGTGTCGGTGATCCGTTGCATATTGATTTGCTTTTCCGTCTCTCCTGTTTTGTTTATGGCATTTTGCAGCTCAATTTCAGCTTGTAATCGCGCATTCTGGTACTGTAACCCGTTTTCATATAGCTCTTTTTGCTGTTCCTCAGTAAGATTTGAAATCCATACTAATTTATCTTTGGCTATTTTTAATTCGCTTTCTGCCACAAATTTTGCAGCACTTAATCGTTCCTTATCGTTTTGCGGATTCATTTTAGCCACTGCCAACTGGAATGCGAGTTCTTGTTGGCGGACTTGCTCGTCGAGGTTTTGCCGACTGTATTTTACGATAATCCCCTGCCTATCTTTCTGATATTTTTCCTCCATTGCTAAAAGCATCTGATAGGCAGTATCAGTGTCTATATTTTCCTCGGAAAGTTTCTTCCAATATGCCTCTATGTCTTTATCGTAATTCTCTTGTAGTGATTTTAGCTCGTTTTCCTGTGTCTTTTCGCGCAATGACTGCACAGCGGATAATAAATCTTGTTCTGCCTTGAGCTGTTGCCCCAGGTTTTTCTGGAATTGAATTGTTGCACGTTTTGCGGCAGCTTCAGCTGTTTTTTGCTGCTTGTCAACCTCTTTGGACAGGGTTTTAATTTCCGTATTTGTAGAATTTATACGTTCAACTAATTCACGTTGCGAAGCAGCTCTTTGAGCATCAAGGCGTATTAGTTTTACAGCGGCTTCATTTTGTGCGTCCAGTTCTGCAGTACTGCTGTTTGTGAAAGACACCCTTAAATCAGCTATTGTCTTTTCCTCTTTGGCAATACTTTCCAAATTATCGTAGTATTTATTATTTAGATCAATAGCTTCTTTTGCGTATTTATTTCTTTCTGTTGCAGAGTATTTTTCCTTATCCATCGCCTTTAAGCGAGCGTCGGCAATTTTAGATTCAATTTCTGCATTTTCAAGGTTTATTTCCCTGCGCCGGATTTGAAGGGCTTCCTCTTGTTCTACCAAACTCATACGTTGTTTAGCACCTTCTTCAATTTCTTTTTTGCTAATGCTTACATTGGGGAATAGTATGGAGCCAAAAGGTAATTGACGGCCAATTAACGCCTTTGTTTCTTGTTTTAACTTTGTCCAATATGAGGACATTGCGCCTTTAGCTAAAATCCATCCTGCTGCTTGTTTATCAATTTGTCGGGTATAAGCGTCCATATATGCCCGCGCATAAGATTGTGCCTTTTCGTTTTGATAGAAAAGTGTTTCACTTTCTTTTATCCGATTGTTCATTTCATTGATGCGAGATGAAACAAGATAATATGCCGCTGCCAATCCAGCTAAAAACATACCTACTGGAGTGGCAATAAATGAGGCTAATTTCTTGGTTATATTCCATAATGCAGCACCAACCGTATTTAAAACAGACGCAAATCCGTTTCCTTCTGTCGTGGCTTCTAATAGAGAGTTTGTAAATTGATTATTAAGACCAAGCACATTTTTTATTGCATCCTCATAGCTTCCTACCTTTGAGCGATAGTTGCCGAGTGCTTGTTCTGCGCTATTTATAGCTTCTTGTTGGGATTTGATGTCCTTTGCAAGTCGTTGTCCAAATTTTCCTTCTCGCTCAGTGGCGCTTAGTTCATTATACTGGGTAGTCAGTTTGGAAACATTCGCTCGCAGCTGATTGATAGAACCTGATGCTCTTGTTTCAATTTTAATATTGTTCTGAATTTCTTTTTCATATGCTTTTTTTTCTGCCGTAAGAGCTTTTGTCGTGCTTGTAATTTCGAGGATGGCCTTGTTATACTCTGTGGCCGACATCTCCCCGTTCTTATACTCCTGCTTCAGCTCTGTGAGGTTTTTCTTGTTTATCTCTATCTCCCTGGTCGCTGCCGCCCATCCCTGCACCAGCTCTCTGTAGTTGAACTGGATGTTAATAATTTTGTCTATCGTATCTTGCTGTGCCATATGCCTCTATATGGTTAAATGGTTAATGAAATATTATGGTTCCTGCGAGACCTCGACATCGTAGGCCGTGGTCTCGCTCGCTTCTATGTTGTGCCACTGCATCGAGATCGTCCCCTTGCGCAAGTCACCCGTCTCGTTCTTCGAGACGGCGAAGGCACGTCCCTCGCCCACCGCCACCGTGCCCGGGATGTCCCCGGTGATGGTGCTGCTGCCCACAGCCCGACTGATGTCCGAAGCCGAACCGTTGATGGTCAGATAATAGTCCGGGACAACAACTTCTTTTATAGCCTGCAACTGGATCAGCTGGCACTCGCATATGCCGTTTTCGCCTGTTTCTACCGAATACAGGCCATATGTCTGCCCGAATTGACCTATGTATATGGGCTTTGTATAATCAAGGTTATGCAGATCTATGGCTGTTAACTTGGCCTTCACTGTTATCAGACGCAGTTTGTCCACGGCTTTTTGGTACCCGTTGTATTTCTTTGCGACGATCCCGTTCTCACCACCAAAGCGCATATTTTCTCCGAAATATCCGAACCAGTATAACCCCGTGCTCGTATTGTCGATGATGGCTTGCAGGATTCGCGCCGAGGGTTCGTTGTAGTCCACTGTTTTCCCGTCGTCGGATGTCGTATACATAGGAATGCGGGCACACAGCGCATTGGCATCCGATGCAAGTGGGGCATTTTCGGACGCTGAGAATGGAAGCTCCACGAGTTCGTTCTCCTTGTCGATGTTAACATTCTCGATCCGTATTTCCCCGGCGGTGTCCGTGATCACATCGTCGTCGTTGTCATAATCGAGCGTGTTTTTCTGTGCCAGGTCATCGAGCGAAAATATGGAAGATTCCGGGCGGCTGACATCATGCCGATCATTAAGGATGACTTTGCGGCTCCAGTCTATTGTGCCTCCGTTTGTGAGTTTGGCGTAAATGTCATCTACGCTTATGAGTTTGATTGTATCCGGGGCGTCCTTATCCGGGTATGCGAACAGCCCGGCCATAGACATCAGAGCCGAGAGGAAATCTCCCTGCGAAATGTCCGGAAGATTTACCCCGATAGGATATTCGGATGGGAATATCATTTCAATATCCCCCCATAACTTTACAGACCAATTCAAAATAATATCATGCGCTCCATCCGATTGCACATTGTAAAAGTCCTTGAGTTGAATAGATATGTTGCTTATGCTATCGGTGTTTATTTCGTATTCTTTCGGAAAATCTTTTGTGTAAAATGTATATACCGCAGAGGTCATTCCCGAAGTTATTGTTATTGGAGCACTTGATATTTTTAAAATATCCTTACCGCCTCCCTTAACTATAACATGTATTTGTTCTTTTAAACGCCAAGAAGCCCCACTCACCCTGCACGTCACGTTGAAAGTATCTCCTGTCGTATTCGGATTTATACTTAAAAACATATGACTAGCTCCAAGTGTCTGAAATTCTGACGTCCCATTCATACTGGGATTCGATGGGTCGTATGGCATATATATATTTTTCGGATCGTGGACTATATAATTATTTAAGTTTGATTCAAATGATGTCCGATTCCCTCTTCCATCAGATACGATCCTTGATGCTTCAAAATAATCTACTGCGCCTGAAATGTCGTCGCCGTTTTTTGACACCAAAGGAAGCAATAAAGGATACGTAAGTCCCCCATACAGTCTTTCTTTGCCGTCGATGGTGATGCCATTGTACCGCTCAATAGCCGTAAGTACATCTTGTACTTCGATAGACGGATGCATGTATTCGGGGTTGGCGATACCTTGCCCGAAATCAATGCCGAAGAATCCCATCTGCGGCCTCTCATATCCATACTCCAAGAGTGCCGATGCGCTGTTCCATGGTATCGACCCTATGTTCATGGAATAGAGCGTTTGTGCCAGGTCGCGCAAATTTGCATCGAACAGGGGCTGGAAGTTGTCGACATTTCCCCACGTAAGAACCACACTTATTACGTCCGAAATCTCCGTAATAACGGCGTATCCGGATGTGAACAGCGGTACTCCTTCCTGATACAATCTTGCCGGAAGCTTCACATAGGGTGCATCCGTATAGATGTCGGTGCGTTCCGCATAGCCTATGGCCTTGCGGTTCTTCGGCGTCAGCGGTAAGTCTATATTGTACGACCTATTGGACTGTATGATGTCCAGTCCTGAAAATATCGGGCTTTGATATACCAAGGATATATAGTTGTCGCTGGACAGATCGCACAGGATGTCGTTTATGTATAGTTCGTAGTAGGTCATACGTTATAGGTCTTATCGGTAATTTCTACGACTAAATCTTTAAAATAAGCGCCGTTATCTTCGGCTTCTCCCTCCTCTATACTACACCGGCGCCATTGCTCCGTTGCGCTGTCGTAGTAGCTTATGTCGCGCCCGGCGAGGATGGATTTACACAGGTCGTATATATCCTGATCTACAAGGCGACTATGCAGCGTGTATGTCTTTGTGAGTATCTTACTTTGGGCTTCATACGGTTGCAGGTTCTCATTCAGTAGTGAATAGGCATCCTGGATAGATATTTCGTCCCTCGCCGTCTCTATACTCCACCGATATATGTAAGGGATGCCGCCTTTATCCGTCCATTTGACAAGCATCCCATCGGTACACCTATCTATCTCGATGGGAAATTGAAAGGTGTTGGCAAGGTTGGGGTTATAGACGCTTATCTCAACATACGTATCCCCATCCCATCTTACCGTCGATGGATTGAACTCCGCAAACGGTTTCGAGGACATGCCACTGGTGACGATGACCCCATTCTCTGTTTCCACCTCTATTTGCTCTGTCGTGAGCTTGGGGATAAAGATGGATTGGGTTATGTTGAACCCGGGGTATACCACGATTTTCCTGGCGGAAGGGTAGTTGGTTACATCTCCCGCGGCGGCATTCTGTGCCGAGATAGGGATTATTTCTTTTTCACAGGTGCCGATAAGAATAGTATTGAGCGTGTGAGTGGCTGATCCATCGCCAAACTCAACTATGAGCACCACATTGTTTATGAATGTTGCCGAATAGTCCGCGGCCAGCGATTCCAATATTGCCGTCAAGGGGAAAACAACGGATTTTCCTACTCCCGAGACATTTCTGGATAGGACTATTGATGTTGCTCCATATGATATTCGCAGCTTCACTTCTGTGCCGTAGTCCGGATCTATGGCTGTGGCTGTAAATCGCACGAAGGTGGATTTCTCCCGTGTGAAGCATATATCATTGGGAAAATCTGCGGTGCCTCCTGCACCGGACAATGTATATCGGATCATAGTTCTATTGTTGTTTCGAGCATTTCGTATATGGATGTGTCGATCACTTCCGTAATTCTTTTGTCGATGTTATCCACGGTTTGCGGCAACAGGTCTTTGATAATCTCGGTGCCCCCTCCCGAGCGGTACAAGATGCTGCCTTCCTCCCACAGCTTCTTGGCCGCCCAATATGCGTCGATGCTTTTGAATTCCAATCCATAGCGTGCCTCTTTGTCGCGTGCCCATTGCTTTATGTTCTGATAGAAACTTTCGAAGCTTCCGAATTCTTCTTGTGCATCCTGCGGAGAGTTACCCTCGTCTATATTCTTGATGTTATGCCGTCCCACAAACGAGACCGTGAACCCTCTGGCATTGCTTTCCACTTGCGACGCCATACTATCTGCCGTAGCGCCGGTAGTCTCTTCCGGGACATTCAGGGAGTTCACATTTTTACCGCTGTTTGTGCGTTTTGTTTGCAGATTTATTGTCACCTGCTCTTTAAGGGTGCTGAATTCCTCGTTACAGATGGCAACCAGCTTTTCAGGGCTGAAAAAGTTCTCTATCTTCGATATGTCCATCAGCAAACATTGTATGTAAGGACGAGTTTTGCCTCTACACCCGCGGCCAGGGCATCCAGTTTTTCAACCACTCCTTGCAGGCTTTCAACCTGCACCTCTATCCCATTTCGACGCAGGTTGTCGATTAATGAAAACGCCATTTGCTCCATGCGATCCGCAATGGGGGCTGCTTCAGTCTGTGTATCCGGCTCTGGCTTCCCGAGTGCATCGAGAAAGTAAAGCGTTGTCCTACGACGACGCCTGTTTGTCAGGTTAGTTTCGTATATCGGCTCCTGGAACAGCCGCAGCATTACGGGGTACTCTTTGACGTAATCCAGCAGGTAATTCGCCTCTTTGATCCTGGCATATAGGCATGTGTTGACGCCGCACTCTTTGGCAGCATCTTCGAATATTTTACTGAGGCTCTTTCTCATCGTCTGCGACTTTTGGATGGTTTGGGCTTGTTCATCTGAGCGAGCTTGCGTTGTGCCATGTTTTTGTCCCTCTCGGCTTCATATGCAAGGTATACGGTCGACCACCTCAGGTGCCATACATCGCTTGGCTGAATAGCACCCCCTACAAGCTGGCAGTATCCTAAGCATATTGTACTCATGCCCCGGTTCTTGCGTTGTACTTGTGCGTTTGCTTCTTGTGGCGTCAGGGGCATTTCGAGCTTTTTCCACGCCTTTGCTACGCCTTTGAGTTCGTTTTGTATTTCAATGAAATAGCGATAAGCGCGAATGAATTGTAGTTCGAGCACCTTTTCTCGGGCAATATCGTATCCTGCTCCCTCCCAGTCAATGCGTTTTGATCCTTTCCCCTTTGGGCTTATTAAACCCAGCATGACGGCCAGAACCTTTACGAAATACTCGTCGGTGGCCTCGATCCTTTCTATGGCGTTCAATTCACCCATCGTTATACCTGCGACGCTTCGGGCCTCGTGCTTCTTCCATCCGAATATGCGACGTTTTTCCTTAACATAGTCAGGCTTGGGTAATGCCGCAATAGATTCGTATATTCGTTTATTGCCGATACCGAATAAGGTGCCGTTCTTTATAATTACTTTCCTGATGGTATCGTTGGGTGATATTTTCATAATCCAAACCTGTTTATCTTTTCAAAAATATCCGACGAATAATCCGGCTTTACGTCTGTTTCGCCGCATAGCGAGCCTGCCAGTTGATGACACTCGTCGACCATCTCGTTCCATAGGGGCACAAGTCTGTACCACGGGGAGGCGGCACGGCTGTTGTCAGTCATTTTGATTTTCTCGCCAGCCATCGTATTGAAGGCAACATGTTCTCGCAGGTAATAGAAATAGACATACTTAGCGATGGGAGACTGTTTTGTGTCTGTATTTGCTATTTTTGCGGCTATTTCAGGATATTTGTCGATATTCTCAGCCACATATATTCCAAGGAGCATCCGAAGGAATTTAGGCTCATACCTGCGTATGCAACTCTCGACATTCCGTACAATCTCCTGTGCGGCGCCAGTCGGGGTGCATCCGCTTTTGACGTCTATTCCCGCAATATATGTGGGATCCTGTTCGAAGTATGTATAGTCTATAAGCATAAGAAAAAAGGGGAGACGCTTTCCGGCGCCTCCCCGCCTTGTTAGTTGGCAACTTTGGTCTTGTACGTGGCTTTGCCCGATTTCACAAGCGTTTCGGCATGCAAGGGCGACACGTTGTACTCTTTGCCTTTCTCGGGCATATAGATAGACTTGCCTGTGCTTACGATAGTTACCCTCTTGGTGAGGTCGATCTTCTTCATATCTTCCATGTTGTTGTTCGTTTAAGTTAATGACTATGCTGCTGCCTCGGCGGTTTTCTCCAGGGCGGCCTGTATGGTTGCGAAGTCGTCGTAGATGACAGACCCGGCGTCGATGGAGTTCTGGTATGAGTGAAGGCGCATTTCGGCGATCACCGTCACCATGTTGTGGCTGAAATCGTCGCCGTCACGGCCCCATTCCAGTCGCAGAGCGCGGTAGGGACGAACTTTCCAGCGCGAGGAATCCATCAGCAGGAACTTACCTGCGGGAATGTTGGTGGTTTCTACAACGGAGATGTTGCCGATGATCTTGCGCATCTCGTCAGTCAGGTAATGCCCGGCGGTATCTTTCGTTACGTCGAAGATCGCCTTGTCGGTCGGATGAAGGAAGAGAACGTCGGGAGAGAAATGCAGCAGGCGAAGTTGCAGAACGCCAGCGCGCACAACGTCGGCAATGTTGGGCATGGAGATTTTCCCGTTGAGCTCCGTAATGGTATAGCCAGGGGCTTTTGTTGTTACGCCGAGGATCTCGTTTCCGGTGCCGGTTCCTGCGATAACCTTCTCTTCCACGGTCTGCATCAAGTCTTGACGCAGCAGGGTGTTCACCTCCCCGCGGATGAAATCCGCATCTTCGAGGATTTCCGTCGAGAGCTTTGCGCGAACGGCAACCTTCTTTGCCGTAGACGTCTCCTCCTCGTATCCCCAGCTCATAAGGGGCTTGAGAGTTCCTTCGGCGATGAATGCCGAGCCGCCGTCGGGGTCTTTACGGTTGATCCACTTGATTGTCGGGGAACTTGTCGTGCCTTTCTGCAAGCGGGGCAGGATCGCATTCGGCTCGGTAGCCGCTGCTGCAATGCCCGGCACGACTTCGGTGTTGAATGCCGCGATGGGGACAGCGGCCGTCGTGGTCGTCATGGCTGCTGCCTCGGCCTTCATCTCGATCTCGATACTTACCGTGCGGCCGCCCTTTACGGCGTCGATGTTCTCTTTCCCTGAGAAGAATGCCTTGATCTTCTCCTGCGCTTCATTCTCGGATGAAACGGTGGATTTCTGCATGAGGCTGATGGTGCGCCCTTGCTCTTTGATTATCTCCCGGATCTCGTCGATGGATTTCGTTTGATCGAGAGCGTCTACTTTGTCTTCGATAGCCTTCATTTTGGCCTCGAAGTCTGCTTTGCCGATAAGCCCCGACTTGTATTCATCGAGTATTCCTTTCAGCTCTTTCTTGATGTCGTCGTTCATGTGTGAATTGGTTTAGTTAAACAATGTTTTTCTGACTATTTCGATGATTTCAGTGTCATCCGAAGATTTGTTGCCCAGGATGTTTAGGGCGCTTTTGAGGCTGTTGCAAAGTGCTTCAATCCTGTTTCCTCCTGCTTCCGAAAGGTCGCATTTGCGCAGGATGTTGTTGAGCTCTTCTTGATAGGCAATGATGTCCTCTACGCTTTGCAAGCCCTTGACGTCAAGAGCTGGGGTGAAGGGATTGCAGCCTGCGAACACGGTGCTGTACTCATACTTGAGCTGCAGCTCCGCGATGTCATCTCCCGCAATAGCATCGTTGTGGTTCTTGTTGAGAACCCGGTAGCAGTAGGAGTGTTCGACATCTCGTTTCTCGTCTGCGCAATGCTTATAGTATTCGAATATATCATGCCCAGCTGCCTTACCGAGTATAAGTTTGCTCTCGACGAGGGCATATTCATCTGTTTCCCATGCTTTTCGAGGCGTCCCAACAACATGATCCAAGTCTTGTTTGTGGTCGATGCAGTGTTTGATCCGGGACATATCTGCAAACGACTTAGTAAACGCCCCTTTGCGCACAATGTCTTCTGCATGATCCTCTTCGTTGAACTTTGATATGGCAATGACAACAACGCCCTGATCGCGTTTGATGTCGTCTATACTTCCCTTGAATGATTTTATTCTGTCTTCCATATTAGATTTGATATTTTAATAGTTCGCTTCTACCTTCCTCTGGTGTCATTATTCCTAATTGTATGGCAGCTCCGATATAATTTACGGCGCTGTTCATACATTCCGCCTGGTCTTTCTTTGAGGGCTGGAACATTTCCAGATGGTCGAAGAACGGCATGAATCCGAATCCTGTGAAGCCGTATATCTTGTTGAGCACGCGCATTATATTTTGTGCAGAAGGAATAATGTCATTCACGTAGAATTCGATCTTGGCCTCTCCGAAATTGCTGTAGGTGCTACCTTCTACGTCGAGCAGAATGCTGGGCACCTGATATGTATAAGCGATGTCTTTCTTGCAGTTGCGCTGAATGTCTGTAAGTCCGAGGTCGGAAATAGTGGACGACACAGGGACAAAGGATGCCTTGTATGACGTAATGGCGATCTTGCATTTGTTGCGCATGATCCCGTATTTGTCCAATTGCTCACGGAGCGCTTCCTTGTCCTCTTTGGTGGCTGGCACGATATTATCGACCATCGGATCATCTGACATGAGGGAGAGAATGCCGAGCATACCTCGGTTGACAAGCAATTCGTTTACGGCTTGGTAGGAGGCCAGGAAAGTGTTGACAGGGTACTTGAGGGCGACAAGCCGTGAAGTAGCGCCCCCAATCTTGTTAAGCGCGTAAGTTACGTCGTTTACAACGAACATCTCCTCTTTGGGGATCGTCAGGTTTATCCCGCCCCCAAGGTTTATGGTGTAATCACGGATATCGGAGTTGGGTGCAAACGAAGGTATGGAGGATGGTACCTCGTTTTCCGTAACCATGAGGTTAGGTATTACATACAATTCGAAATCACCCTTAATACCTACCAAAGGCACCTTCACTATGTAAGCCTTGCCGAATATCTGAGAAAAGAACTCGATCATGCAAACGAATTCCGAAAGGGTTTGGTAGGGATTGGGGTGGTTAATCCGCTCGAACTCACGCGGCTTTTCAATATCTTCCCCTTTGTCGTCTTTCGCCCAATACCGGGCGTCCGATATGGCAGATACTTTCTTCGTGATGATAGAAGCTAAAATAGAGCATGACGCGAATGCGCGCGCCTGCCCGTCCGGTGTGGAGGTGTCGATAAACTCATCCTTCGTCCCGAGCAGATTTTGCCAGTCCCGCAGGTCTATGTATAGGCTTTGCTGTGGGTCTCCGGTCTTTTCGGAACATTTAGACATCTTTATTTCGTATCCAAGGAGTTTCATGCGGCAATATGATTGCGGAATGCAGTCATCACGACGTATCGGGCTGCATCCCAAAGGTGATTATTCTTGTCTACGGGTTTATTTATCGCCAGCCCGTTTATAGAATCCCACACATAGGTATTGGCTTCGTTTTTCATGTTCTTGGTCTTGACGCAGTGGATGCGGAAGTTTTTCATGTAGGATATACCGATGGTTATACTATCCTGGAATTTCTTGGCCTTGATTACATTCAACCCCCGAAGTTGAAGGGAACGCACCATGCCTTCCGGATTCTTGGCGTATTTATCCGCGCTATCTGCTATGGCATATCCGTGTTTACCGAGAATTGGGGCCACGATGTTATACAATACCTCGGGATCGTCTACGGGCGAATAAAAGCGTTCATGCAGATATAAGTCACGCCCTCGCACTCCGACATGAATAATAGCCGTCGGATCATTTGTGAAGCCGAAGTCGATGCCATAGGCTGTATATTCCAAATCGTCCGGGAAACTGTCGATCCAGTCTATATTGGGGAATATTAATCCTTCCTGCGCCGCGCGCTCCCCGAGACCGTATACCTTCCATCTGAATTCGTCGGCGGTTCCTGCTGCGATATTTTCCGGCGTGGGCTCGTAACTTTCGATAGTCCTGCGTACGCTGTCAGGGCAGAAAGGATTGTCCTTGTAGGTTGTTTTGGTGAATATGGTATCCGGCTGCCCTTCAAGCTCAAAAACCCAGTGTTCCGTATATTTGGGGTTCCAGTCGCCAATAATCATGGTTGTACAACGCATCGTGATATTATTGAACTGCGCCGGCGATATGTCGTCCAACATTTCGTTGAAGTATATGATGTCGCAGTCGTGCCCCTCCTTCACATCCATCTTATCAAGCCCACGGAACCGGATGATGCTGTCGCCTATGTGGTATTCGGGGAGTATCTTCTCGCTATACATGCTGTCGGGATCATATATCCCGCGGCATTGTAGTTTCTTCTTGAAGTCTCCCAATGCCTTTTCCTTGCAGTCTTGCAATGTGGAGCGGTAGACATAGATTTTATATGCACCATCACCCGCAGCACAGATGTCATACAGGAAGTCGAAGGTGTCGAAAGTCTTCCCCGAACGGGAACTCCCCTCGTTGAATATGCGTAGTACGACGCCTTTATTGCGGTACTTGCGGAAGAAGTACAGCATGATCTTGTAGACCTTGCCCCGATATGTGCGTGCATCAAGCTCCATTTTCATTCGTGCTTTGTTTGCCGATGGACTGGATGATAGATGCAGCTTCCGGATCAAGTATGACTTGTACCGTCTCCCGAGGCTTGTTGATGCTCTCGCCGTTGGTGGTTATATCCTGTTTGTCGGCGAGTTTGAGAACACGTGTAATGACGCCGGAATCGTATATGCCAGCTATTGCGCCCGACAATTGATCGGCTTCAATTTCTTCGCGCACGCGCGCAATGATGTGGAAAAACTCCTCCCTTTTGCCGTAATCAAAAAATGTGTCACGGAGTATTCCCGCATATACACAGAACCCAACAATAGTTTTAGGACGTTGGAGTTCGAGGTCTACAAGGCCATGTTTTGTGGGCACTTGTTTTATGATTGGATTGTTCTTTGTCCAATTGGCATATTCCTCAAACTTGACTTCGAGAGCTTCAGGTGTATATACGCAAGGACGGCCCACTTTGCGGGTGGGCTTGATGGTGTCGTTCGCCTTTGTGTCTTTTACACTCTTTGCCATAAATGAAGGTCTGCCGACGGATGCGCCAACAGACCTTCTGCTACGATAGCAATGTACTTTCGATGTTCGGCCGTTGCCTGCATCCTCACAGGCTTACAATGCAAAGATTTCGACGGATATTTAAATAACAATGGGAAATGATGAAATTTTTTGAAAAAAATATTATTGGGCGGATTGTTCTAAAGGTTTGTCTTTCCCCTATGATGAAACCTTATTTTGGCGGCCTTCATTGTCCTAAAGGTACAAAAAAGCCCCGGTCATACGGCCGGGGCTGATGTTGAACGAACTTCTCGCTATTTATTCATGTAGTCAATCAAAACCTGCGCAGGACATCCCATTGTCCGCAGATTGTTCTTGATAATTCCTATCGGGATGGGATTTATATGCGTCTGGAATATGACAGGACGAAGCATGCCCTTCTTGCACCATTTTTCATGGCCGCCTTTGATGCCGCCATATTCCCATCCCAAGTGCTTTAGGAACCGACGAAAATCCGCAATGTCAATATTCGATAAAGCACCCATTATGCACAAGGAAGCGTTATATTCTCCCGAATAGTCCTGTATGCTTTGTTATCGACAATATCTGCCAGCTCGCTGCTTCGGGTGATAAGATCGCTCGTCTTTGGAGGCTGTCGCTTTTTCCATCCATAAGATTCGAGCAGCGCACTAAGAGTTCCCTCAGATATAGCGTACTTTAAGATTTCTTCAAGCATGATTTCAAAAGACCGTCTTGCCTCCTCCTCGCTATTCCCGTATCCGAGAATATCAAGGGCAGCGCAATAGGCATAGTAAATCTTGTCCTCCTCATAGAGGATGACGGCCAAACTTACGCTTATGCCAGTACCTTCTTTCATTGGATAGCTTCCATTAAATTGCTGCGCTTTCATCGTTGGGATGGTAGTTGTTATGCAAATATAACATATTTCATGCTAAAAAACGCACAAAGGTAGTGAATAATTATATACTTTGAGTAAAAAAGCCCCGGTCATACGGCCGGGGCTGAAAGGTAGGGGAGGGTTACCAGTCATCAGCGCTTTTACATGTTGGTGCAGTCAACTCTGCCATTATTTTACTTTCAATTAATGTCATCATGTCATTACATCCATCTATTATTGCTCGTCTATAAAACCCCTCCCTTGCTGTTTTCATTTTCCCGTTGGGTTTGAAGCAAACTTCATAAGTGAGGGCTTCTGCTGGCCAATCAGCAGGGTTGAGGTATATGCCGTTTACTACCCCTCCAGGATAATGCCCCTTTATATCGTATATATCAATTTTATAGCGACCATCTTTTGTTTGGATTTTGAGGGTATACCAAACTTGAGCGGCTTGAACACCACCCATCAGACCGCGAGTAGGTACTTTTGAAAACCCCTTACAAACTAATATATGAGACTCCTTGTCCTCCATCTGGATGACGTCATTCGCAGAGTTGAATAATTCTGTTATACACAATCTTACTGAGTTGAATATTTTGTCTGCGTTACATTCGTTCGCTGAAACTATTTTCGAGAATACAACTCTACCATCCTCAGTAAACGGCATTTTGCCTTTGCCATATCTGTTTTGATCAGCCTCTTTGTCACTCTGGGCCAACATGGGGATTGCAAGAAAGAGTAAAGGAATAATGAGTAAAGTCTTCTTCATATTATCCTATTTTATTCGACTTTTCAACATTGCATTTTTGGCAAAGCAACTGCATGTTCTCTAATGTAGTTGCCCCGCCTTTTGAAAAAGGTATGATGTGATCGAGTTGTAAGTTTTGTGTGGATCCGCAGTATACGCATCGGCCACCATCACGCTTATATACTGCATCTACTATTTCCCTGGGAATTGGTGGCCGCTTTGGCTCATCACCGAATAGTTCTCCGCTGTCGATCAGTTCTTGCCGTACGATTTTTTCAAGTTGACGTATACGGTATTTTTCTTTAATACGCGCTGCAATCTCGGCTTTTTCACGCTCTTCCTGTTCTTGTTGAAACAATATTCTCCGTCGTTCCTGCTCTTCTGCTGACAGGGAAGCTCGATGATAATCACCTGCCGCAAGGTATTTTTCTAACGATGTAATATTATCAAAATATACTTTTCGAGGATTGATGCCCTGTTGTTGACCAACGATGCCAGCACTCTCTAATTGCATCATAATGCGCCCAGCCCGATTAAATCCAACTTCAAATTTTCGCTGAATTTCTGTTGTGGATATGCCTCCATTATTGACTGCATATCTTGCTACTTCCTCGAATAGCAAATCGTATTTTATGGGAGCTGGTTCTTCGAAGTAGTAATCCATCATGTATAAAATTTGTTTGTGCTATTGAAATAATCCGAAGTTTTTATGTTTTGGTCTGCGGGCGCCCCGGTCATTTTTAAAGGAGACCGTAATCTCCTTTAAATGTGTAGCTCGATTATATGGAACTTATTTTGGGTGGTTCTATTTTATCATATTGCTTCCGCTCTAATGAAGATGGCATTAGTCTAATTAGAATACCGCTATGCCTCTTTTTTTTGGGCAGCAGCTTCTGCCCCAGGTGTGATGCCTTGCATCTTCTCGATGATGGTGATCAGTCTGGATACTTCCCGATCTCGCCGTTCGAGAGCTTCAAAGAATTTCATTCTCTCCATAGTATCTAAGTTATTTGTTTCAGCTTTCGTTGGCGTGACGTCTTCGCCTCCTTGGCTGATAGGTTGGTCTTCTATGTTGGATATGCCAAAATATTGGAGTATGTATCTGGCATTTGCTCTACTCGGCTTGCCTTCTCCTTTCTTCCATTTGCCGATAATTGTCTGTGACAATCCAGTCGCTTTGGCGATTTTATACGGAGTGTCTTGTGTGCTTCGTAGTAATTCTACGGCCTTATCTATCAGTTTATCAGGCATGAAGGTAATCTGTCTATAATATTTTGGAATGCTATAAAATTATTTTATTAAAAATACTTCACTATTGTATTGATGTGCTCAAATAGTTTAGTATATTTGCAATATCAAACCTAATGCAAGTGCAAAGTTAAAATAGGTTTGAAGTATAAACAATGTAAAGTTATACAAAAAACGCAGAAATAACCAAATAAAACAGAAATAAAACAATGATGACGGACGAAAAGATACAAGAAAACGCCTTTACAAAAGGTCTCGCCGTTGCAGATAAAATGCCGGGCAAAATAGGGACTATGATTCGGGAGGATTTACGCCGGGGGCTTGGTAATATTACCCCTCAAGCCTTGTGCTATCGGGCGAATGGTAATCTGGAGCATACGGATTTTGAGCGCAAAGGCATTGAAGAAACCTTTACCAACTACGGAATCAAAGAGCCGTGGGGGCTGGCGTAGCTATGAAAACCGATACCATACTGAGCAAACGTGAGCGAGAGGTTATGAACCTCATCGTGCTGGGATATTCGGCCCGCGAGATCGCAGATCGGATGAATGTCATATACCAATGTGTAGCGAATCATCTGCAAAGCATCTACGACAAGACGGGCTGCAAGCGAACATTGCATGCACTTGTCACCTGGTATTTCACGCAGAACTTCGGCATCACGCTTAACATATCGGAAATGACCCGGCGGGTCGGAGCGGCGATTCTTCTCTGCCTGTTCTCGGTTGAATTATTGAGCTCCAGCTTTGAGTGTCGCATGATGCGCCGAGCAAGGCGTAGAGCTGACGATATAGAGATACTTACGGTAATTGAGGATTAACCACGGACTTTAAACACAAAACATACCCACCATGAAAACACTTTATCTCTGGGTTTCAGACAAAGGCTGGACACCCTTTCAGTACAATGAACTTTCTGAATTATCCTCCGAATTTGAGGCGCGCAATATCAAACTGGGCTACAGGTGCGAACTGGGCTACGGGTGCAAACTGGGCGACAGGTGCAAACTGGGCGACGGGTGCAAACTGGGCTACGGGTGCAAACTGGGCGACAGGTGCGAACTGGGCTACGGGTGCAAACTGGGCGACGGGTGCAAACTGGGCTACGGGTGCAAACTGGGCGACGGGTGCAAACTGGGCTACAGGTGCGATGTTCCTAAATCGCTATTTATCAGCGCATCTCGTCATACAGTATCCTATTGGGGTGAGGATGTTATTCAAATAGGCTGCAAACGCTACACCATTTCCGAGTGGCAGAAGCATTTCCGAAAAATTGGCGAGGCCGAAGGCTATAGTCCCGAGCAGATGGAGGAATACAAAGGGTATATAGACCTGATCGCTACCATGCACAAGACGTGGAAGGTAGGTGCCGCAGATTAAGAAGCCCGCGCCGTGGCCGGGAGTTCCGGGTGGAAGAGTTAATAGAAAACTAAACTTATCAACTAAAAATAAAATAGTATGGAAAATTTACTGCAATGCAAAGGTAAGAAATTCAAAGCCAATATCCACAAAATCCCAGTTGAAGGGCGTATTCAGGTAGAGAAAGGGAGTATTTATCTATGCCAAGATGTGAGTAATGGATCCAGTTGCGAAGACAAATTAGGCTTCAAATACAGTTGGCACATCGGGGATGGTAGCGAGGTGGCACTCATCAAAAACGACGTTTCAAATCTTTGTATCAGGCCTTCGACGAAAGAAGAGGCCGAATCTTTCAAGGATTGGCAGGTAGGGGATAAGCTTGTAGACGGATCAAACACTTGGGAGGTGATTTTCCGTTCCGGAGAATTGGTCGTGTGCAAGAAAGAGAACGGCAGTGCAACTTTCAATTACATTTGCGACGAGCTTTACAGATTAGGTTTTCGCCTTGTTTATGAACCTGATCCTGAATCTGAGATTGTCGAAGTAACGATGGATGAAATCGCCAAGATGAAAGGCATTCCGGTTGAGCGGCTCCACGTCAAAAAGGAATAGCATCACGAGGTGTGTAGCTCAAAGGTAGAGCGGTGCAGGGATGCGAAATAGAAGCACAGAGGTTGAAAGACCTCGCATTTCCGGGCGCAGGTTGCAGGTTCGAATCCTGCCGCACCTCCAAGATAGCCACCGCATAGGTGAGGGGTTTGATTGCTGGCACTAACCCCGCCGCAAGGCAAAAGCAATTTCTGTGTTCTTTGACACATTGATACACGAGAACCATCCGAGCGGATGTAAAACCCGGCGAGCGACTTGGCGCAGAAGGGCTGGCAACAGATAAATACCAATGAACGAGCGATGACCCGGAGTAATCCGGAGAGCCGTATTGATTATTACGCCTGGTGTGGCTTGACCGCCTATCCAGGCTCTATGGCAGGCCTTGCGCACCGTTCTTTCAGCAGTGGGTTATTTCATTTTAGGCGTGAGGTCTGCATCTTGCCCGCGTGCGCTTTTCGGTGGCGCAGTTTTGAAATGGAGTTTAAAGTTACAGTGCGCGCGGGCTTATTTGCAACACCTTAAAACAATTATACTATGGAGAAGAACACTTTGAGGAAGAGGAGATTTCTATGCTTCGACCTGACGCCCAGGTGGAAAATGTGGAAACGGATCGAAGACCTGGAGGTGCGGCTTGCTACATGCCTTTGCGAGCGCAATGAAGCGGATGGACGCCTTATCGAGCGGGAACACGAGGTATTGGCGCTCACTCAAGCACGTGATACCCTGTACAAGCGCATCGACGAACTGGAAGGCAGGCTCAGGAAATTCGACCGTACCCGTGGGAAAAGCGGCAAATACATCAAAGGCCATGAAACACGATCCTCAAAATAAAATTCTGGCCTATCTCAAGGCCGGCGGCAGGCTGACTGTTCGCAAGGCTGAGAGGCTGTACCACACAACGGAGCTGCGCCGGATCATCAGTCGGCTCCGGAAAATGGGATATTCCATTTGCTCGAACAAACAGAGGGCCGTTACGGAAGACGGACGGCCGACACAGTTTAACGAGTACTATATGCCACAGGTAGCGGATTCCTGCCAATAATCCGCAAATCGCATTTTAAGTTTGGTATTTGCCATTGGCCTGCTGTGAAGCACGCGGATGGTGTGCCGTCGGCATTAAAGCCCTACGCGGTGGCGTGGGTGAGTGGAGATGTCGGCGGCATTTATTGAGCTATGGTGTAATGGTTAACACACCGCCCTTTGGAGGCGGTACTCCCGGTTCGAATCCGGGTAGCTCAACGGGGTTCTAGCCCTAATGTTGTGAGTTTGATCGGGCGCTTGGGCGTCTGTCACAACGGAAGCTGACAGAGGGTATATCCCTCGACAATCCGAGGCTGCGTGAAGGAAGTAGCAAGGCCGAAACAAAGGGTATTGAATGCGAATTTTATGCGACAGATATTGAATATACATCTAATATCAAACTAAAGTGTCTTTGCGGAAAGGTATTGATAGATCGTAATAGCGCTTGCGACGCTAACGATTCTGATGAATTAGAATGGTTGGAACAAGACTGGGATGACGAGATTATCTTTTGTGCCGATTGTGGTCGTGAATACGAGATACAAGGTGGACGCGCCCGGTTAATTTCAAAATAATTTTGCAGATTCGGAATGAATTCCTATATTTGTAGAGCCAAACCGTGCGAGTTCTACCGACAAGCACAAAAACACATCAGAACCGCTTAAAATAAAGCGGGCTCCTTGAGACAATCGTATCTCGGTATGATTGCACGGTTTGGCGACTTTCGAAAGGGGCTCGCCTCTTTTGTTATATATTATTAACTAACTTTTTATCTCACAATGCCAAACCGTGATAAAGTTAGTGGTATCCGGGTAAATAACACCCAGACCACACCGCGCGCGAAGAAAAGCCGCACCGCATTCTACCGTTGCCATCTGAAGGCCAACAAACCCCTATTTTCATCTGATAGGGTCGATTACACCAACGTTATCCGCGCCACGTGCGAGGAGCATGCTTTAGGCTGTTTCCTTGCTCAGTTCCGCGTGCTCTATCCCGCGTATGCTGTCGTTGTCGGCACCATACTCGTAAGCCGGGTGTTCCCCTCCAAGTCCAACCGTTAAAACAGGCCGCTATGGCACATCTTATCACCTTGTTGGCGTTCATCGCGCCGATTGCCGTGGTATTCGGCTGGGTGCTATCCAATCAGCACCGCGCAAAGGAGATTGGAAAATTGCTAACCTCAATATTCGAAAGCCATGAATGAGTTTACGGAAATCACGGTTAAATGCGTGTGGACGACGATAAAGGGGCGCATTTGGCGAGCCCAATACCGCCTGCGGTCAAAGGCTGTCCGGATACAATCCAAGGCCATCTACCGAGCATTGAAGAACGAGAACAAGCCCCGTATTTACCGGGTTGAAATACGATAGCTCATGGACACGCAATATTACACGACTACCACGTCCCCGGTGCTGACGTTCGAAGAGTATTATGATATTCCGAGCGAACATATAACGGGTCAGCGGTCGCCATTCTCCCAGAGGGCCAGAACACTGATGGAGGTAGACCTAAAGTTGATTTATCGGGCTATCCGCGAAGCCATTCAGAAGGATATGCGCGGTGATGAAGACAAGCGGGTCTATACGGTGGCCTACAAAATATACGACATCAAAGCGATCCATCACTACGAAGTCCACGAAGAACAAGGTGGTGACAGCTATATGGATATTTGCGAGACCTATTTCAAAGTAGACCGCGATACCATCGAAATCATCGAGGTCAAGGATATCGACGGTGGCATGCACGCCGGGCAATTGCACCGGCTAAAAGAATACGGAGAACAAAACAACTTATAACCATGGGAATCTATAGCAAGCTGCTGGAAATCCAGAGGAGCGTCAGGGCGTTGCTTCCGAATGCTGATGGAAATAATTACAAGTACATCAGCGGTTCGAAAGTACTTGGCATCGTCCGACCCAAGATGGACGAACTCGGTGTGATCCTCAAAACGGAGGTTCTCGACATCACAAATATCCGTCAGGATTATACCGTAGGCCGGGATCAGCGACCTAAATCCGAAATCCTATCGAGTGTAAAGATGCGTTTCACTTGGATTGACGTGGAATCCGGAGAGAAGGATGTATGCGAATGGAGCGCCAACGGTCAGAATGATTGGGACAAAGGTGTAGGCTCGGCAATGACCTACGGGGAGCGTTATTTCATTCTCAAATACTTTCATATAGCCACTGATGAAGATGACGTAGACCGGCTGCCTCGGCATGAGGATGTCGGCCCGGCTTCCAAGCCTACGCTTACTGACGAATTGCTGACTTTGGACTTGTTCGAAGAGATAATCAAGGCTAAGGAAAACGCCAAAGGAGCCAATAAGCGATTCTCATTAGCCGGGTTCTTGGAGTCCAAGTATATCGTCGATCAAGAAATGCTTCCGAAAGTCAATGTCAAAGTTACCGAATATTACAATTTAACGAGGGAAAATAAAGCATGAATCAGCAGATAACACTATTCGGAGATACGGCATCCATTGCCGATCTCGCGGGCAGGGCCATCAGCGCCGTCGTAAATGGCGACATCAGCCCTATCGAGGCGCATATCCAGATCAGCCGCATGGAGAATGCGATCAAGCAATTCAAGGACGATACGCAGGTGCGTGATATCACACTCCGCGAACTGTCTAAATATGGCAAATCGCACCAGTTCGGGGACTGCCGGCTGGAGGAGGCCGAATCGGGCGTAAAATACGACTATTCTATGTGCGGCGACAGCAAACTGCGAGATATGTATGAAACGCTTGAAGCTTTAAAAGTGGACATCAAAGAGCGGGAGATGATGCTGCGCAGTATGCCTGCATCGGGCTTGGCGGATCCGGAGACGGGGGAAGTGTTGTTCCCGCCCGCCAGGTCGAGCAAGACTATTATCAAGACTACTTTTAAAAAACCACTGCAATGAATGTATCCAATTCCGATATGCGCAGGGTGATTCGGGCGATTGATATGCTTCGTCCGCTCCCTGAACAATCCACGCGCGAGTGGGATGCCATCCGCAGGTTAAAAATATTCGCCAAAAAACAACAACGAAAATATGGTAAACAAGGTCATCATCATCGGGAATGTAGGTTCTGATCCCGAAGTTCGTGTATTGGACGGGGGCGCCAAGGTTGCCAGCCTGAGTGTGGCGACGACCGACCGTTACACCGACAGGCAAACAAAAACCGTAAAGGAGATAACGGAGTGGCATCATGTGGTGGCGTGGCGCAATACCGCGGATATCGTGGATAAATACGTGAAGAAGGGGGCGCAGATTTACGTCGAAGGTCGGTTGCGAACCCGCGACTATACCGACCGAGATAGCATCAAACGATACATCACGGAGATCATGGCCGATACGGTCAGGATTTTGGGGCGCAGGGAATCCCAGGCTTCATGCACCTCTACTACCTCCCAAATGCAATCTGACCCCGACGATCTTCCCTTCTAAGCCATGGATACATCTGAACTTAAAGAGATCGAGGAAATGCAGCTCTTCATTGAAGCAGAACCGCCTACTGAGCCGCAGGCAATTTCACAGCGCATGTCAGAACTGAGTGTGCGTATGGCGCGTAGCGGCTATCTCCTGTCGAAGGCGAAATACGAACAGGAGTTGGCGATGCTGAAAGCCTCCCGGCTGAAAGACCTGATACCTCTGGCGCCGAGTATCCAAAAAGAAATACTTCGGGCGTCCTGTGCCGAGGAGAACAAGGTCGTTAACATGCTCGACAGGATCAACCGCACGTGTGTCCATCAAGTAGACATACTACGTACGCAACTGAGTTTCGAGAAGGAGCAGATGCGCCAAATAGGCTATAACGCATGACAGATTTAGAACGGGAATACGACCGTGTTTTCAGCCTTTTTATACGTCATCGAGACTGTCCGGGTGGGCGAGGTTTCTGCATCACCTGCGGGGCGCCCATAGCGCCTGAAACATGCGATTGCGGGCACTATATAGACCGAGCTCACAGGTCTACGAGATGGGACGAAAGGAATTGTCACGCCCAATGCAGGGTTTGCAACAGGCATTCTGCTGGTCGCATTGGAGTTTACCGCCAAGTACTGATCCGAAAATACGGACTTGCAGTCGTTGAAGAACTTGAACGCAGTAAGCACAGCGTATTCAAAATGTCGAGGTCGGAGATGTCCGATAAGATCAATTATTACAAACGATTAATTCGCAATGTGTAACACTTCAAATAACAGTTGGATTAAGATGTACCGCAGCTTCCTCGATTGGGAGTGGTATCCGGATACGAACTGCGTACGGCTGGCATTGCATTTCATTTTGAAGGCAAATTACCGGGCCAAGAAGTGGAAGGGTTTAATCATTGACCGCGGACAATTGGTAACCAGCAGAGGACAGCTGTCCGAAGAGACAGGACTTTCGGAGATGCAAATACGCACCGCAATAGACAAGCTGGATAATTGCGGGTTTATAACCAAGTCGGGAACACGCAAATATACTATCATAACTGTCTGTAATTATGACTTATACCAACAAGCACAGGATGGTTTTGATAATGGTTGTCAACCAACAGATAACCAACAAACAACCAGCAAACAACCAACAGATAACCAACAAATAACCACAACTAAAGAATATAAGAAAGAAAGAATAGAAGAATATACACACACACTGGTAGATACTAAAAAGGGGGTTGTAGGGGGAAAAGAGACGGAGGCCGTGGAACTCATAGAATGGATCGCCACGAACGCGCCATGTATTGCTTCGATGCCCGAGCCCATAACTGCAGCACAGGCCGTGTGGCTGTTGCAGGACTACAACGTGAAAGATATTCGCCGATTGATAGCTACCATGCAAAGCAAGCAGGCATACCTCAAACACACGAATGCCTATACGGCTTTTGTCAGTTACGCAAAACTCGACAAGGCGCTTAAGGATGGCGGGCCGCCAAGTGTGCAATCCGGGGAAAAGTATTACACACGGGATGAAGCAATGGCCTACATTCGATTCCGTCGTTTGGGCGGCTCTCTTAAAGATAATTTCACTCTTGAGCGTGTGAATGGGGTGTATTTGTGGCGCTTGAAAGCCTCAGTCCCCTCAGTTAACCTTTAACGAATAAAAGATGGATAACAATCAAATAATGAGTTGTCAAGAAGAGTATATTTCTCGGATAAAACATGAGCTTTTGGGATTTTTTACCACGGATCAAGTATGCCGTATTGTTGAATCCCTCTTACTTGTTTGCTCAGATTATCGTATTGAAAAACATTCAACCTCTATAGTTTCGTATCAACCGGAATGTATTTCCGAAGCACAATTTGTCGTTCAGAATTTTTTAGTTGCCAAGTCGGTCGAAGGATTCAGTCCTCGTTCAATAGCGTATTACCATCAAATTTTAAAGCAGTTTTTCGCCTCGACGACCACCCAGTTTCCGAATCAATCACTTAAATGCATCAGTTCGGATGTTGTGCGGTGGTATTTGGCCATGCGTAGTGTTTTGGGCAAAGTCAGTAAAGTGACACTGAATAATGAACGACGTGTATTATCGTCTTTTTTTTCATGGGCATCATCAGAGGGATATGTTCAGGTCAATCCGATGCTTAAAATAAAATCTATTCGAGTTGATAAACGAGTAAAGGAACCCTTTACGGATGACGATATGGAAGCTATCCGGGGCTCTGTCAGAAATAATTTTGAACATGCTCTGGTAGAACTTCTTTATTCAACAGGGATTCGCTGTTCGGAGTTGGTTCAAATACGCATTAGGGATATAGATTTTCAGAATATGCAAATGAAGGTTTTGGGGAAGGGCGGTAAAGAACGCTATGTGTATTTAAATGCCAAAGCGAAACGGGCCGTTCTGGCACATATGTCACATGGTCACGTAGATTGTTACCTTTTTCCTGCATCTCGGTCATCGAATCATATATCCACATCTTATGTTCGGCAGGTTCTGCATGATATAGGGAAGCGGGCCGGTGTCTCAGACGTACATCCGCATCGTTTCAGGCGGACTACCGCATCCATGGCTTTGAGTCGCGGAATGCCGATAGATCAAGTACAAAAATTATTAGGTCATTCGAACATTGAAACAACGACGTTGTATGCTATTACGGATGTTGAAAATGTGAAATCAAGCCATAAAAAGTATTTGAATTGATGAAACAGCTATGTGACATATTGGGAGCCGAACCCGTAGATTCTATTCCATATCGCCTAAATGAAGTTCTTTTTTACGGCGATTCCGACCGGGATCCTATTTACCGGGCTATATGTGATATGTATGCGAATGATTTAAGCTATGATTGGTTTTATGATTTTTATCAGAGCTTGTACGCACAACGCAAGGATTTGAAACAGGACTTTACGCCAAAATCTATTTCGGATGTCCTGTTGCGTATATCTTCGTCAGATTCAGCCAAAATCACCTATGAGCCCTCTGCCGGCACCGGGTCTCTGTTGATACGTCATTGGTGGAGATCGCGTAACAATTATTCGCTATTTAATTACAGTCCTATTGATCACATTTACATTTGTTCTGAAAAATCAAGTCGCAGCATTCCTTTTTTATTATTCAATCTCAGCGTTCGTGGTATTCAAGGTGTTGTATTTCATGAAGATACTTTAACAGAAGAGTGCTCGTCCATATACTTAGTAGCAAACATATTAAATAATCCCCTTTGTTTTTCACAAATAATTCGATTGAAAGATGAAAAAAACGAATATAAAATACTCTCCACAAGAGGAGGCGATGCTCAAGGAACTTTATTCTGACATGCAGAATTCCAATATATCTATTCTGCTCGGTCGTTCTGTGAATTCCATTGCTAACAAAGCATCTCGTTTGGGATTGAACAAGTCTAAATTGCATCTTCATAAAATAGCTGCTATGCCCAATAAAGGTAAATATAAATCAGGTCATGTGCCTCATAATAAAGGACGTCGCCAGCGGGACTGGATGAGCATGGCGGCTTTGTCTAAATGCACAGCAGCGCGTGTGCATCGACGTAAAAATACCCAAGGATATTTGGCTAAAGGTGTTCTGATTAAAAGAATAGACGGAAAGCTACGTAATGTGGCTCGCCATATCTGGGAGATTACTTTCGGGGCAATACCCGATGGTTATGTTGTGCATCATCTCGACGGCAATCTGCGAAATGTGAGCATAGAAAATTTAGAGTTACGTCGTAGGGGATGGAACTTAGGATACGACAGCGTAGCCGTAAAACAAAGTATTGCTTCTCGTCGTGCAAAGGCTCAACGCTGTAACTACCAAGGTAAATCAATAACAGAATGCCGATCTTATGATACAGATTGCATGCCTAATCCCATGGAGTTTATTATAAAACAGCAAAAATTATGACAGACCAAGTAACGAGCATCGAGCAGTCGAAGCGGCTGATCGAGTTGGGAGTGCCCGCAGATAAGGCGAGCATGGTATGGGAATGGGGATGGGTTTGTGGTACAGTGGACGAAGAAAACTATGAGCTCAAAATTTGGCAGGAGTGTAAGCTGGATAAGATTCTGGCCTATCAAGAATTTCCCGAATCTTTTATCCCCGCCTTTACTGTCGCCGACCTGCTGGCGGTGTTGCCGAAAGTCATGGAGGATGATGAGGGTGTTCCGTTCTACCTTAACATCCAATACAACCGCAAAGAATATTCAGAGATCAAATATAAGGGCGTATATGGCATCCTATGGAGTTGCTTCGGGGCGTCGCTCTTGAATAATCTTGTCGAAGCAGTTGATGGAGTGGTAACTAACGGATATGAATTAACCCTATGAAACTGCCTATCGAGGTTCACAACAAATTGATCCCGTTCAAGGGATTCAGTTGGGTAACATGGCTTGCATTCGCATTCACCCGCAAGCCGAAAGACCGACATTTGGACGAGACTACGCGCCGCCATGAAGGAATCCACTGCGCCCAGCAGATCGAACTGGCCGTGCTGTCCGCGGCAATCCTCCTGCCCGTCGCCATCAGCTACTCGTTCGCGTGGTGGGGCTGGGTGCTTACGGTGGTCGGCATTCTCTTCGCCGGATGGATTTGCTACGGCATATCGTGGCTGGTCGAGGTGATTATCCCTCCCTATCCGGGCGCGTACTACTACACCTGCTTCGAGACCGAGGCGTACAACCACGAGGATGATCCGGACTACTTGAAGCGGCGCATACCGTTCTGGGGCTGGATCTCCTGTATACCAAATCGTAAAGTAAAACACAAAAGATAACCAACCATGAAAACACTTTATCTCTGGGTTTCAGACAAAGGCTGGACACCCTTTCAGTACAATGAACTTTCTGAATTATCCTCCGAATTTGAGGCGCGCAATATCAAACTGGGCTACAGGTGCGAACTGGGCTACGGGTGCAAACTGGGCGACAGGTGCAAACTGGGCGACGGGTGCAAACTGGGCTACGGGTGCAAACTGGGCGACAGGTGCGAACTGGGCTACGGGTGCAAACTGGGCGACGGGTGCAAACTGGGCTACGGGTGCAAACTGGGCGACGGGTGCAAACTGGGCTACAGGTGCGATGTTCCTAAATCGCTATTTATCAGCGCATCTCGTCATACAGTATCCTATTGGGGTGAGGATGTTATTCAAATAGGCTGCAAACGCTACACCATTTCCGAGTGGCAGAAGCATTTCCGAAAAATTGGCGAGGCCGAAGGCTATAGTCCCGAGCAGATGGAGGAATACAAAGGGTATATAGACCTGATCGCTGCAATGCACAAGACGTGGGCGTTACACTAAAACATCCTAACCATGAAAAGCGAAAAAGCAAAACAATATTTGTTGAAAGTGGTAACACCGATAGCGATGATGTATCCCTATTGTCCGGGAGAATGCGATATTAAGCTAATAGAGGCAAAACGGGCTATCTAGCTTGCCGAGCAGGAGGCCGAGGAGCGGATGCGCGAGAAAGCAATAGAGGCGTTTTGCGACGAATGCGCATGTTTTGAGGCGTGTATTTGTTGTTTGCCGGCTGGGGCATGCGACAGAAAGAATAATTTTATCCAAAAACTGACCAAGAAATGAAAACGATTGAGGAAAGAGCAAAAGCATTTTGCGAAAATAACATCTGCGTAGATTGCGGAGATCGAAAGAATTGCGACCGGGGGTGTGTGGGATGCTCTATTTCTACCTACTCCGCCCTTGAATGGCTTATCCAGTTCGGAAAATCCGAGCACGAGGAACTGATGCGCTGGCACGACCCGAAAGAACCACCCGAACCGGGACGGGTTGTGCTTGTAAAGCGGAATCCAAGCTCTATCATACCGTATGATTTGGGGCATATTGATAACGATGGGAACTGGGTGGATTCGTGGTGTGGTTCTCCGATAGATGATAAGATCCTCGGCTGGCGGGAAATTCACGAATAAGACAGAGCTATGAAAACAGAGAAAACAGCGGCCGAAAGGCGCAAGGAATTGGCGACCCTCTTGTTTTGCCAAAGTTATCTATACTATCACGATATGCTGTCCTCGGCCGAATCTAAGAGGGTATGTAAAAGGATATCGGCCTTTCAGGATAAGCACCGAATCGCTATCACGCGGGAGCAGATCGACAGTGTGGAAATTAAATACCAAGATAAACTATGAAAAAACAAGAAAAAACAGGCACAACATGCGAGTATTGCAAACCTGGTATGTGGTGGATAGTTGACCAGGTATCCGAATGCGTTTTGCAAATTGACGGGCAAAGATTAAAGATCACGTACGACGCAGAATGTGACGATGATAGTTTTGCATCAGGAGTGCATATCAAATACTGCCCCATGTGCGGGAGGAAATTATGACACCGCAAGAACTGTACGACTGGGCGGTCGAGAACGGATACGAGGATTACAACATTAAGATTGAGTGGGATGATGAATATTCATACGGCTGGAGTGAGGTATCGAAAGTTGGCTTAATAGTCACCGAGCCGGACAAAACAATAACAATAAACATATGAAACGAGAACTTACACTGACCGACATTGTAGGGTACCTTCCGTATAAGTTACAAATTGAATCTCAGTTTGACGGGAAAATATGCACCGCAAATATATGGAACCTACAAGGGGCCATAGTGGCGAATTTTAAGCCAATCCTTCGGCCTATATCCGATCTGTGCGTGGAGATCACCGAGCGAGGTTACAACGACGGGAAACCGTTCGTGCCTATTCTTGAGTTGGCGAATTTATTGGGATCCCCGGCGCGGTATCAATGGATACTGAATTCAGACGGGTGTTGTGCGTTTTCTCCTGAAGCGATGGACTATTTCCGCTGGTTGGAAGAAGAAAAGTCATTTATCCATAGCTTATCGTATGGGGACTCATCTACGGGCTACGTTATATGCAACCAGCATGAAATATATGACCTGTTACACCGCCTCCACTACGACTATCGCGGTCTGATCGACGCCGGACTGGCCGTCAGCGTTCACGATTTACCCACAAATCCCTATGAGATATGAAAAAAATAACTGATTATGATCGTGGCTATTGGATAGCCGTGCAAAATGTTGCCTCCTTTGATTTACAGGCGGATAGACAAGCAGTGAAGGCATTGATTAGAGATGCTGGATTTGACCGAGATACTTGCCTAAAACTAATGGAGGAAAATGATTTTAATGCTGAAATAATCCATCCAGTAGTGGATGAAATGTATCCAGAAAAATGAAAACCAAACTACTGCGCCGACTGAGGCGGGAGGGGCGTTGTCAGATAAATATCTATTCAGTTCGTAAGGATATGGATGGGACGGTTGTTGGCATGAGCTATGGGTGTAGTTCGGATGAATATGCGCATCTATGGCATTTTGCAATGTCCCCCGATGATCTTAAAGAAGAGGCTGTGAGGATATACATGAATCTCCGCGTTGCGGAGCTAAAACAGAAGAGAAGATGAAAACAAAAGTGACATTCAAAGATAGTTTTGATGATAGCCAGATGTCAGTAGAAATTACTGGTAGTGGGAATATTAGGCTGGGGATGGGCGAGGATGATGTATGGCTGTCGCTCAATGATTTCGAGGAATTTATCCAAGAATGCACCCAGCTCGCTGTGAAACTTAAAGAAAGTAAGAAAAAATGAAGACGCGTTTTTTCTCAAATGCACAATTACAAACATAACAGAATGGTACTATTTGAGATGGTACTACATATGCCGTAAGGCCACGGTTGAGGAGATTATTGAACATTTCAAAAAGAGGGAGAAATGATACGAGCAAGATTCTATATCAAATTCAAAGATTGCGGTAACGATTATCGGCCGGTTAAATGGCCAATCAAGCATCCGTATTGGTGTACGGGCGAAAGCGTCGACTCTTTCGTTATTGTCGCCTATGCCGAAAATGTCGAGCAAGTGAAGGATCTATGGCCGGAGGCTTATATGATCGAATGCGAGGAAGTGAATGAAATAACCTTCACCACAAGATTCCCAAAACCGAAGTGGTACAATTAATATCAATGTAAGCTATGAAAAAGATCTTGTTTAACGATCGCTACGGCTTGACGGATGCGGTCATCGAGGGGCGAAAGATCATGACGAGACGGATGATTAATCTTAATTCCACCTCCGACGTACAGGTACGAATTTTTGCAGGATACGTCCAAATCATCGGAGGTAGCGGCAATGTATGTGCTGAGAAAAAGTTACCCTATAAGGTCGGCGAGGTCGTGGCCGTGGCGCAATGCTACAACGATGTGGTGCAGGAATTTACGGATTTGGCGTTTGTGCCCGGAAGTACTAACAAAATGTTCGTCCGTGCTGACCTGATGCCTCACCAAATCCGCATCACGGGAATCCGTTGCGAGCGGTTGCAGGATATTTCGGACGAGGATTGCGTAAAGGAAGGAGTGCGTGTAGGTTCGCAAGCATTAGAATACCCATACTATTTTATAGACACAAAACAATTTTTGATCTGTGATTATAAATCACCCAGGCGAGCCTTCGCCGCACTAATCGACAAGGTGTCCGGCCGTGGAACGTGGGATCGGAACCCGTGGGTGGTGGCTTACGAATTTGAGTTGGTGAAATGAGCGATTTGATCTGTCAAATAGTCACCCGTAAAATATATGCTTACGTGGCTGAGATATACGGGCCGCCCACGTTTCGGGATGGCAAGTGGTGTCTTATGATTTATGTACTTTGGCGGGATAATGGATGCCCAATACGCGAAGGAATGGTGTTAAAGTTCGACACTAAAGAAGAGGCGGAACGGGTGAAAATCGGGACGATAGCGAAGGATAAAACACTTTTCGAATTAGTAAAATAGCAATGAGTATGAATATATTTAAGATACGCATGGGGAAATGCTGGTGTCACAGGCACACCACAGGCCATGGATATTTGGAGGTGTGGCTATTTGGACGCCTCTATGAAGTATTCAGATACAGAGGGGCGTGCAAAAATTGCGACGCTCCGTTTTGAAAAAATAGCGAGATTCTCGCAAAATCTCGAAAAACTGAAATAACCATGATAACAATGACTTGGTATAATACCGTGGCAGTAGTGGTGTATATCCTTCTATTGTTTTGGGCGAAAAATATCTACGATCGGCCGTGGCGCGATTACGACGTTGACGGCTTACTTTTATCAATTTCATGGATAAATGTAACGTTGGTGTTTACCCTTTTGTGGGGAGGTTTATTTTGGTGGTAAATTTAATAAAACTGAATAGCATGAAGAATTTCGATTTAGCAGCCGCCAAAGCAGGCGCGGCGGTGTGCACGAGGGACGGGGAGGAAGTGCGGATTATATGTTTTGATCGTATTTGCACCATATTCCCAATCATAGGATTACGCAGAAATGTCGACAACGAGGAATATGTTGTAACGTTCACGACTGATGGCCGCAAATTTTTCACGAGTAAGGATGGTGGAGATTTGATGATGCGCGACGACGACTACGCCGAGAAGCTGGCGCGGGGAGAGTACGGGAATCACATCCACGAAGCCACCGAAAAGGTTGATCCGACTATTAAGGAAAACTTAACAGTTGACCGGGAGTACTGGCGGCGGGTGTATGCCGGGCAGATGATGGCAGCTGCGTTTCCTGTGCTTGTCTCTACTGACTGGCAGGCAAAAGGCGAGTACGCAAACATACCAGCTGAAACACTGATTGCTCGTCAGGCTATCGACTTCGCCGATGCCCTCCTTGAAGAGCTGGAGAAAACAGAGAAGAAATTATGAAAAAGCAATATAATGAAAGGCCTACAACCATAATAGTTTGGCTGGTCGTAATACTGGCAATAATAGTTATGATCGCCTTTACCGGAATCAAGCCGGCAATGTAAAGGGCTCCCTGATCCGGAGCCCTTTGCGTTTGTGGCGCTCTCAAGCCCCACCTTTGACACATCACTCCAAAGGTAGCAACTTATTTCGATTAAAGCAAATGGGGAGAAGGGCGGAAGGGCGGCCAACTATCGCCGACTATACGGTATGGACAAATGAACTGAGCCGGGAAGAACTGATGATAATTATACATGGCATATGCAATCATCGGATCAACCAAGCGAAGAGGAAGCTCCAGTTTTTGCGGGCGCAGCGCGACAGGCGCCGAGCCACGCGGGGTAAATACAGGGAACCGAATCCGCCTATTTCGTGGCGGAGGTTTAAAACAAAGGAAAGAGATCATATTGACGGACGGCAACAGGAGTTGCCATTTTAAATAATTAGGTGGATATGGAACAAGATATTTATGAAGAATTAAAGAGTATAAAGCAGTATCTATTGTTGGGAGCTAAAAGCGCCTTAAATATGGATGATGCAGCTTTACTTACCGGGTTGTCAAAATCTCGCTTATATTGTCTCGTCAGTAAAAAACAAGTTCCTCATTATAAAAAAGGCAAATCAACCTACTTTAACAAAAAAGAATTAGAAAACTGGATGCTTCAAATTAGAGTGTCTACGGATGAGGAGGTAGAGCAACAAGCTGCACAATATGTATATAATAAAAATTGAGTATATTTGTTGTGCGAGATTTGTGTAGCAAAGGGGCTGTTTTATGCTTTTTGTTACTCGTTTGTTACCTGATTTCCCAAGATATAACCTAAGTGTTTGATTTACATTGTATATAATATATTATCTACGACAACTTCGGCTCGTAGCGGTGCGGTGATCCGCTGAACGCCGCAGGCGCATAAACGGGAAGGGGCGAAGATTCGAAGTGTTTCGAAGGCTTCGCTCCTTTCCGTTTTTCGTTGCCTCAGGGCGGGGGGGGAGTGCGGAGCTGCCGGGATTTTTTGTGCTGTATATCGGCCCGTCCGGGAAAGTACAGTATCGGGATAAATTATTATATTTGTATTAATAACCGATTCGACAAACTCTAAAAACCTTAATTCTATCGAAATGAACATTCCTTTGATTTTCTGGATCGTCCCTGCCGCTGCTGTCATTGCTCTGGCCGTAGCCTGGGCATTTTACCGCAGCATGAAGCGCGAGGACGAAGGTACCCCGCGCATGCGCGAGATCGCCGAGCACGTGCGCAAGGGCGCCATGGCCTACCTGCGCCAGCAGTACAAGGTCGTGCTGATCGTATTCATCATCCTGGCGCTGTTCTTCGCCTACCTGGCCTACGGCGCCGGGGTGCAGAACCCCTGGGTGCCCTTCGCCTTCCTGACGGGCGGTTTCTTCTCGGGGCTTGCCGGTTATTTCGGCATGAAGACCGCAACCTATGCTTCGGCGCGTACGGCCAACGCCGCACGCCAGTCGCTCGACCGCGGCCTGAAGGTCGCCTTCCGCAGCGGCGCCGTGATGGGGCTCGTGGTCGTGGGGCTCGGGCTGCTGGACATCTCGTTCTGGTATGTTATCCTCGAACGCTTCGTGGAGGTGTCGGGGCCGCAGAAACTCGTGGTCATCACCACGACGATGCTGACCTTCGGCATGGGCGCCTCGACGCAGGCGCTCTTCGCCCGCGTCGGCGGCGGTATCTATACCAAGGCGGCCGACGTGGGTGCCGACCTGGTGGGTAAGGTCGAGGCGGGGATTCCGGAGGACGACCCGCGCAACCCCGCGACCATCGCCGACAACGTGGGCGACAACGTGGGCGACGTGGCCGGCATGGGCGCCGACCTCTATGAGAGCTATTGCGGTTCGGTGCTCGCCACGGCGGCGCTGGGCGCGGCGGCGTTCGCCACGGCCGACGGCATGGCGATGCAGCTCAAGGCCGTGCTGGCGCCGATGCTGATCGCGGCCGTGGGGATCGTGCTCTCGATCATCGGCATCTTCCTCGTGCGAACCCGTGAGGGCGCCTCGATGCGCGAGCTGCTCCGCTCGCTGGGCGTGGGTGTCAATTTCAGTTCGCTGCTGATTGCCGGCGCGACGTTCGGTATCCTCTACCTGCTGGGAATCCAGAACTGGCTCGGGCTGTCGTGCTCGGTCATCACGGGGCTCGTCGCCGGTATCATCATCGGACAGGCTACCGAATATTACACTTCGCACTCCTATAAACCGACGCAGAAGATCGCCGGAAGCGCCCAGACCGGGCCGGCCACGGTCATCATCGCCGGGGTCGGGTCGGGCATGATCTCGACGGCCATCCCCGTCCTGACGATCGGTGCCGCGATTATCCTCGCCTATCTGTGCGCCATCGGCTTCGACATGGAGAATATGATGGCTCCGATGAACATGTCGCTGGGGCTCTACGGCATCGGCATCGCCGCCGTCGGTATGCTCTCGACGCTGGGCATCACGCTCGCCACGGACGCCTACGGCCCGATCGCTGACAATGCGGGCGGCAATGCCGAAATGAGCGGCCTCGGCCCCGAGGTGCGCAAGCGCACCGACGCGCTGGACGCGCTGGGCAATACGACCGCCGCCACGGGCAAAGGGTTCGCCATCGGATCCGCGGCGCTGACCGCACTGGCACTGCTGGCATCCTACATCGAGGAGATCCGTATCGGATTGCTGCACAACGGCATCACGATGCTTGACCTGCCCAACGGCACCTCGCAGCTGGTCGAGAAGGCTTCGATCCTCGATTTCATGGAGTATTACCAGGTCACGCTGATGAACCCGACGGTGCTGATCGGCATCTTCATCGGCGCCATGATGTCGTTCCTGTTCTGCGGCCTGACGATGAACGCCGTGGGACGTGCCGCCGAGAGCATGGTGAACGAGGTGCGCCGCCAGTTCCGCGAGATCAAGGGCATCCTCACGGGCGAAGGCACGCCGGACTATGCCCGCTGCGTGGAGATTTCGACCCGCGGTGCACAGCGCGAGATGATGTTCCCCAGCCTGCTGGCCATCGTCGTGCCGGTAGCCGTCGGTCTCGTGTTTGGCGTGGCCGGCGTGATGGGCCTGCTGGTCGGTGGCCTCAGCTCGGGTTTCGTGCTGGCCGTGTTCATGGCCAATGCGGGCGGCGCGTGGGACAATGCCAAGAAGATGGTCGAGGAGGGGCATTTCGGCGGCAAAGGCTCCGAATGCCACAAGGCCACCGTGGTGGGCGATACCGTCGGCGACCCGTTCAAGGACACTTCGGGCCCGTCGCTTAACATCCTTATCAAGCTGATGTCGATGGTTTCCATCGTCATGGCCGGGCTGACGGTGGCTTGCCACCTGTTCTGACCCATGTGACGATAAAGGCAATAAGAAAAGCCACCCGGGGAAGGTGGCTTTTTTTATGGCCTTGCAGCGGGGCTATTTCTTGCTCGCGCCGCTTTCGAGGATCGAGACGATGGAGTAGAGCGTGAAGCAGATGGCTCCGAAACCCGTCAGGACGCGTGCGGGGACGAAATATTTGGGTTCGGAGAGCGCCGCCTCGTAGAGGAATGCCGCGAGGAACAGGCAGGCCAGCGCCGTAAGCACCGGGATGATCGGGATGCGGTTGGCCAGCGGGAAATCGGCGTGCCAGATCTTTGCCAGCAGGATGACCTTGCTCGATATGCTCCAGCAGATCAGTGCCAGCCCTATGAGCACGAAGCCCACGAAGCTGATCGCCTCGCCCCGGAGCGTGAAGAGGAGGATCAGCCCCAGCACGAAGGCCAGGCCGCCCATCGCGAGCACCAGCCCCATCCACCGGCGGCGTTCCTCCATCGTGTAGCTGCCCCGTGCCTGGCGTGCGATACTGGCCACCAGCGCGATGAGCGACGTGCAGACACAGGCGATGCCGAACATGACGCTTCCCGCCACGATATGCGCCGGGAGCGTTCCCAGCGCGAAGAGCAGGATGCACCACACCCATGCCCCGGTGGCTATGGCCGACACGATGAAGATCAGCAGCGAACTTTGCCCGCGGGTGAAGCCTGCGGGGTTGACCGAGAAGGTGCTGTCGCCCGAGTTCTTGGGGATCAGGCTGAACCGCGTCGAGGAGGTGGCCGCCGTCGAGACGCACGCCGTGATGAACCCCAGCCCGCAGATTACATGCCCCGTGACGAGCGCCCCGGTCATGTGCGACTGGATGATGAAAAGCCCGCAGATGACCGTCATGGCGGCGACCGCATAGCCGATGGCCGGGAAAAGGTATTTCGCGGCGGCGGTATAGGTGCCGATGATCTGGCGGATGATGGTGGCGGCGGTGCAATAGAGCGCGATGCAGATCGAGCCCAGGAAAAAGAGCACGGGGCCTGCCGTGAGCCGCGAGGGGTCGTCGCCGGCGGCGAAAACGTAGGCGCCGTAGGCGAAACAGAAGGCTGCCATCGCAAGGGGAATGGCGCGGAAGAGGATGCTTATGCCATAGTTCATAATCGGAGTTTTTGTTATGCGCCAGCCTGCAAATCATGAACCAAACGAAAAAATGGCTATCTTTGCCCCATGGAAAATATCGTTTTCGACCTGGGCGGAGTACTTTTTGCCCGCGACAGAAGTAAGTGTACGCAAGAATTCCACGACTTTTTCAGTTTCATCCGTTCGGAGCCCATGCCGGCTTTCTGGGAGGATTACGACCGGGGCGTGCTGACGCTCGACGAGGTGACCGGCATCCTTTCCGGGGTCAACGCCTGCCCGCGTGCGAAATGCGAGGAGTACCTGCGCCTGTCGATCGACATGCAGGAACCCGTGAAGCCTACCGAACAGCTTGTCCGCGACCTGAAGGCCGCCGGCTACAAGTTGTATGTGCTTTCGAACATGTCGCGCGAGTTCATCGACTTCCTGCGCCGTTTCCCCGTCTACGGGCTTTTCGACGGTGAGGTGGTCTCCTGCGAGGAGGGCGTGGTGAAACCCGAGCCGGAAATCTACCGGCGACTGCTCGGCCGCTACGGACTCGATCCTGCGCAGACGCTCTTTATCGATGACCGCCCGGCCAATATCGCCGCCGCAGCGGCGCTGGGTATCCGCGGGCAGTTGTTCGACCATTCGGCGCCGGCCGCAACCTGCGACCTGCTGCGCCGCAGGCTGTTGCCCGAAATAGTAGGGTAGCAGCCCGAGACCATATCCGGGTACTCCGTCCGTATAGCCGTACCCGCAGGCCGTTCGCTCCGCCCGCACGAATCGTCGGCTTCCCCTTTTGCAGCGGTTTTCCCTGTCCCTTGATCCGATCCGTCCGATGATTGAAAAATAAAAAGGGCCACTCGTTAGAGCGGCCCTTTGCTTTGGATCGGATTCCGTTATTCGAAGTTGGCATCCTTCATCAGTTCATACTCCGGCGAGAGTGCGTACATGCGTACGTATTCGAACTTGCCGGTGTCGACGAGCTTGAACTCGAATGCGTGCGTCACCTTGCCCGTGCCCGAGCCGATGTGCTGCGTGTAGAGCATCATCTGTACGGTGTAGATCACGTCGATGCCGGAGATCATCTTGACATCGGGGTAGAGCGTACCCAGGGCGGCCGACATTACCTCGCCGAAACGCTTTTCGACTTCGTCGTAGAACGCCTGGTACGATGCGCGCATGGCGTCCTTGTCTTCCGACCCCCAGTTGTCGTAGGCTGATATGTCTTCACCGGCTTCGCTCCAGTAGTATTTCGGAAGCGTGTTGATACGCCAGTTCAGGTTGGTGTAGCTTGCCGCGCAACCGCTGTAATACTCCGCATCCGTGAGGCGGCTGCCGCTGCGGTTGTCCGTCGTATAGGCGGCGTCCTTGTTCTGGAGTACCCAGTCCACGCAAGCCTGGTAGAAGCTCTTGCTGTAAGCGCTGCGGTCGGGGGCCACGACGAGCGTCATGCTGGGGTCGAAGTTCCATTTGCCGCTGACCTTCTTGAACGGGCCGTCGAGCGTCTCGGTGTCCTCGGTCTTGATCCAGTCCGCACCGTCGTAAGTGTACTCGTCGGCGAAGAGCAGGGTTACCTTGTCCGTCGAGTCGTAGAAGTGGTATGCCACGTTCATCTTCTCCTCGGCCAGGGCGTAGGGATATTTGTACTTCAGGTAGAGGGGCAGGTAGGTGTCCTGCGAGAACGACGAACTGAAGTTGGGATTGGTGGCGCCCATCTGCGTGTAGTCCTCGGGGTTGACCATCGTGGTGTTTTCTGCGGCTGCCCACGACGTGCCGTCGAAGGTGTAAATCGCATAGCGGTTCTTGGTCACCGCGGCGCGGGTCATGCCGAAGGAAGCTGCCGAAGCATTGGCTGCCGGCTTGACAGAAGTGACCATCGTATTGAGGAACTTGCTGCCCGATACGCCGATCGCATAGCCTTCCACGACGACTTCCTGTCCGTCGAGTGCTGGGTCTACGGCGCCGTCCAGGACATACGAGAGGCTGCCTTGTGCCGTCAGCGCTTCGTCGTTGATGACGTTGTAGTAGTTGCCGTCAATTTTCAGCGTACCCGTGTAACGCACGTACTGCGCCGTGGTCAGCGTCAGGTAACCGTCCATGTCGGTACCGTCCATTTCGCGGATCGCGGGGTAGGTGAACTTATTGGCCTCGGTATTGAGTTTGGTGACGGTCGATGCCGGGGGGTACTGGTTCAGCCCGGCATAAGCCGAAGTGGTACCTTCCACGCTGACCAGATCGCCGATGGCATAGGTTCCGGTCGGGTCGGCATTGGTATAGATGAGGATCGACCCTGTGCCGTCGTTGATGAGGAAGCCGCGCTTGTAGGTCGCTGCGATCTGTCCCGTCACGCTGAACGTGCCGGGATCGGCCGATGCGACGACGCCCACGGGCGTGAATGCGGGCTGCGAACCCTCCTCGGCGATCGTGGCGACCATCATGTTGGCGAATTTGGGTGCGTCGCCGCTCTTGCTGACGGAGAAGAGGTAACCGGTCGCGGTGACCTTCTTACCGTCCAGGCTCTCGTCGATCTGCCCCTTGTTGGGGAAGGAGAGGCTGCCGGTGGCCGTCGCGGCACCGTCCACCTTGAGGTTGTAATAGTTGCCGCTGATCGAGAGCGTACCCGTCAGGCTGACGAATTTGATCGACGTTGCGGTCAGGTAGGCGTCGAGCTCGCTGCCCGACATGGCCTGTGCCGTGGGGAAGGCGAAATTCTTGGTTTTCTCCACGAGCGTGATCTCGGCCGTGTTGCCGAATTGCATGCCGCTGTTGTATTCCGTAACGGCACCCTTGACCTTCACTACATCGCCTAGCGAGTAGTTCGACGGGGCGTTCAGATATACCAGAATAGCCCCCGTGGTGTCGTCGACGATAAAGCCGCGGGCATAGGCAGCCGAAACGGTGCCCTGCACGGTATAGTCGCCGGGGGCAATGATTTCGCTGATCTTGTTGATGGTCTCGGGGATTTCGCCGCCTCCGGTCGAAGGCTCCTGCTCGGAGTAGGCGTATTCGGCGATGACGTAGTCGCCGGCCTCGGCGTTCTTGACGGCCTCCTTGAGGATGCGCGGCAGGTAGTTGGCTGCCGGCTTACCGGGTGTAAAGTAGTCGGCCGTGATATCCTCGCCCCAGGCTACCTCGTAGTCGGCGGCCTTGAGCTCGTAGGTCGAGGCGGAAGCGATGCCGGTGATGGCCTCGGATATCTCGCCGCGCTGGTTCTTATAGGTAACGGTGACAGTCGAGCCGTTCGAGAGGTAGCTGTCGTAACCTGCAGCCAGGAAGGCGGGCAGGTACGTCGTGGCGGAAGCGGCTTCGGAGAAACATTTTGCAGTGCCTACGGCGGCCAGGGCTGCCACTGCATCGGGCCCTGCGGCTTCGGCGATCGCCTTGTTGGCGGCGTTCGACGCGACGCTGGCGTAGTCGGCGTCGGTCATCGTGTATTTCAGTACCTGGACGTCGGTGATCTCCTTGTCGGGGTTGAACCCGTCCAGATACTCCTCGTTGTAATCGTCGACATTACAACCCCCCCCCACGAATGCTATCGTCGCAAGGGCCAGAAGGTATTTTACAATATGCTTGTTCATATGGTTCGCTGTAATTAGAAGTTAATTTTCAGTCTTACTGTATAGGTGCGACCGAACGAGTACATGACGGCATATACGTTCTGCCAGATACCTTCGTCGGCTGCGGCGCACTGCGCGTCCATGATGTAGTTGTAGTCGTAGACGTTGTTCACGTTGCCGTAGATCGTGGCGCGTACGTTGCCGATCTTGAAGGCGTAGCTGGCCGAGAGGTCGAGCTGGTGTCCCCACGGAATCTTCCACGGGTCTTTCACGTCGACGGTCGAGTTGCCGTTAAGGCTGGTGTTCGAACCGATGTAGAAGTCGGCGTAGTTGTTGCCGTAGGCGTTCCAGTCGGCGCTGACGCGCAGGCCCTTCATCGGGCGTACCGTGACGCCGAGGGCTCCGGTGGTCTGTGCCGAACCGCCGACCTTGATGCCTTTCTGCTTCAGGTTCAGCCATGCGTGGTCTTCAGCCATGATGCCCGAGGCGACCGTGCCGTCCAAAGCCTTGGTCAGGGGCTGCCCCTGCGTGTCGTAGATGTAGCCCTTCGAGTCGCTGTCCCACTGCCAGTCGCCCAGCGAAAGCATACCGGTCACGTCCAGCCAGCGGTTGGGGCGCAGGACGAAGTCCAGTTCGAGGCCCATGTGGCGTGCGTCGACACCCGAGAGGTTCACGCGGGCGTAGTCGCCGTTGGCCATCGAGCTGGAACGTACGACCGACTTGTCCATCCAGAGCGTGTAGTAACCGTTCAGGTTGACCGAAAGGATGCCCGAGCGGAATCCGTAGCCGATCTCGGCAGAGAATACCTTTTCGTTCAGCGGGTCGGGGTTCTTGACGTTGCTCGTGGTGCTCTGCAGGAATGCGCCGCCCGAGAAGAACGGGGCGCGGCTGATGTAGCCCAGGTTGGCGAATACGTTGTGTTTCTCGTTGATGTTGTAGTTGGCACCGCCCTTGACCGTGTAACCGATGAAGTTCACGTGCTCGGACTCGGCGTGTGCGGCGTCGTAGTAGAAGCGGTCGTAGCGCCAGTAGCCGGTGTTGGAAACCGAACCCGATACGAAGGCGTTGAGGTTTTTCTTCGTCCACTCCAGCTGGGCGAATACGCCTTCCTGGTGTACGTGGCCGTCGTAGTCGCGGTAAACCTTGTCGCCGACCTGCAGTTTTTCATACACCCAGTTGGGGTCGGCCGCGGCGGCGTTCTGCTCGGGCTTGACGTTGGCGCGGCTGCTGTCGTCGATGAAATACTTGCCGTCGTAGAGGTCGATGATCTCGTTGTTGTGCTCGCCGATGTAGTAGCGCACGTCGATACCGGCCGACAGTTCGAGCGACTTGGAGATTTGGTTGGTGTAGGTCGAGAGCAGTCCGTACCACATGTGGTTGTTGTTGCTCTTCGACATGATCATGCGCGAACCGTCGGGGCTGGCGGCGTTCATCTCCTGGATCTTGTCGTAGGCGAACGTGCCGTCGGGGTTGCGGAAGGTGGTGTTCAGCACGCCGTAGTTGGTACCTTTCCACATGTTGCGGTCTGCCGAGGTGCGGCCCTGGCCCGAGTAGCCGCTGCCGCGTCCGATCGACATGTAGAGCGCCGTCGAGAGCGACGACTTGTAGTCGATCTGCCACTGGTGGTTCAGCGAGATCTGGGGCTTGTGGTATTCGTTGAAGTGCGAGTAGCGCTGCCTGCCGTTCTTGTCGAAACCGTACTCGGCGTTGTAGCGGTACATGTCCTTTTCGCCCATGAAGTTCTTGGCCTTCTGCCACTCCTCGATCTTCAGTCCGTCGTCGAGGGCATGGCGCTGCGCGTGCTTCTGCGGGGCGCCGAAGGCGGTCAGCGACAACTGGTGGCGGTCATTGATGCGCTTCGAGATGTTGACGAACCAGTTGTAGCCTTCGAAGTTGGTTCCCTGGATGTAACCGTCGCCCCAGCGCTTCGCGCCGAGTACCGACAGTGCCCAGCCGCTCTTCGTGAGGCCCGTCGAGAGGCTGAACGAAAGGCTGTAAAGGCCATCGTTACCTACGCCGAACGAGAACGTGCCGCCCTGCTTGGCCTCGATGCCGTTGGTCACGATGTTGACCGAACCGCCGACCGAGGGAGACGAGATTTTCGAGGCGCCCAGGCCGCGCTGGGTCTGCATGCTGCGCGTCACGTCCGAGAGGCCGGCCCAGTTCGACCAGTATACGCCGCCCCACTCCATATCGTTCACGGGGACGCCGTTGACCATCACGGCCACGTTGGCCGCCTGGAAACCGCGCATGTTGATCTTCGAGTCGCCGAAGCCGCCGCCGTCCTTGGTCACGTAGACGCCCGGCGTCGATTTCAGGATTTCGGGGAACTCCTGTCCGCCGAGTTTGTAGCTGATCTCCTCGGCGTTGACCGTCGATACGGCTACCGGGGTTTTGCGCTGCACGGCCACCGACTGCATGACGATGACATCCTGCAATGCCACGGCGTCGGGCTCCATCTGGATGATGCCCAGGCGTGCGTTCGGGCCCGTGACGGGTTTTTTGGTCGGGACGTAGCCCACGTAGCTGATCTCGATCTCCTTGGCATCGGTCTTCAGCGTGAAGTTGCCGTCGACGTCGGTGCTGACACCCTGCGATGTGCCGGGTACGGTCACAGAGGCACCGATCAGCGGTGCGCCGGTCTCATCTACGATTTTACCCGTAACTGCCGATTGCGCGACAGCGGCGGACACTCCGAACAGAATCAGGGCGGCCGTCATGAGGAAATGTTGTAAATGTTTTCTCATACTTTTTAATGGATTAGTAAATAAAAGAGTGTAATGGATATTTCGGTTTCTTCATTTCTGGGTGTCGCGATCCGCGGCACTAATATCGGGGATTTCTCCGCTTCCGCCGGCGGGATGGTTGGAATTTCACAGGATTTTAACCCCCGGCAACCTTTCGGGAAGGCTTTGTGATACATAAAATACTGGGGTTTGTATAAAGTTGCGAGGGATACTCCGCGTGTGAGATACCCCTCGTCGTTGCGTATCGCCGGCCGTGCCCGGCGATAGCCGATATCCGGTTTGCATACCTTCTCCCGCACCGTATCGGTGATGCAGGGTGCCGGTGGAAACCGTTATTTCCATAAAGCCGTCCATAATTTGCTTATACAAATTTAAACCAAATATTTCACAGCCGCAACAGAACACCGCAAATTTTGTTCAAATATTTTTCAACCTGTTGACGGGCACTGCCTTGCACGTGCGGCACGTTCCTTGTGCAGCTGACTCGCATGCAGGCTTTCAAGGAACTATACTGGCGTTATTCGCTTTTCGTGTTGATCCTCGGACTGGGGGTCACGATCTTCATCGAGCTGACCCCGTTTTTGGGCGGGGTGCTGGGTGCCATGACGATCTACGTGCTGCTCCGGCGGCAGATGCATTACCTCACGGCCTGCCGCAAATGGCGGCGCAGCCTGGCCGCGTCGCTGCTGCTGGGCGAGGCGGTGCTGTGTTTCCTGGTGCCAATCAGCCTGATCGTCTGGATGGTCGTCAACCAGGTGCAGGACATCGCCCTCGCGCCCGAGTCGGTCGTCGAGCCGCTCAAGCACATCGCTGCGCTGATCCACGACAAGACGGGATACAACCTCTGGCAGGAGAAGAACATCACGTCGCTCGTGGGCGTGATCCCCCGGCTGGGGCAGTGGGTGCTGGGCAGCATCATGGATTTCGGCATCAACATCATCGTGCTGCTGTTCGTGCTCTATTTCATGCTCATCGGCGGCCTGCGCATGGAAGGCTACTGCCGCGAGATACTGCCTTTCAACCGGGACGTGGGCAGCAGCGTCATGCGCGAGGTGCACATGATCGTCCGTTCGAATGCCATCGGCATCCCCCTGCTGGCCGTCGTGCAGGGCGTCGTGGCGTTCGTGGGCTACCTGGTCTTCAACGCCCCGAGCCCGCTGTTCTGGGGCGTGCTGACCTGTTTCGCAACGATCATCCCCATCTTCGGGACGGCGCTCATATGGCTGCCGCTTGCGGGTTACATGGCGCTGACGGGCGACTGGGGGCCGGCCATCGGGCTGCTCCTCTACGGCGGGCTGGTCGTGACGCACGTGGACAACGTCGTGCGGTTCATCATGCAGAAGAAGATGGCCGATACGCATCCGCTGGTGACGATCTTCGGCGTTTTCATCGGGCTGTCGCTCTTCGGGTTCATGGGGGTGATTTTCGGGCCGCTGATGCTGGAGATGTTCGTCTTCTGCGTCAATATCTTCAAGAAGAAGTACCTCGACGGGACGTCGTACAAGCAGTTGTTCGTCCCCGAGCAGGATATTCAGGCGTAGCCCGCCGGGCGCTTCCGGGCGGGGCGCTTTTACGAAAAGTAACCGTTTCCGGTGTTTTTTGTGAAAAATCCCTGTAAAATGGTTGGAATTTCAAATTGTTTATTATCTTTGTTATTGGAATAACAGTAAAAGCGGCAACAAGAACCCTTAATCAAAAATATCACAATGGCGAGAAATCTCAAAATCAGAGACCTTACGTTGCGCGACGGACAGCAGTCCTCGTTCGCGACGCGCATGTCGCAGGCACAGGTAGACCGTTGCCTGCCCTTCTACAAGGATGCAAATTTCTATGCGATGGAGGTCTGGGGCGGTGCCGTACCCGACTCGGTGATGCGTTATCTCAACGAGAACCCGTGGACGCGCCTGGAGACGATCTACAAGGCTGTGGGCAAGGTGTCGAAGCTCACGGCGCTTTCGCGCGGCCGTAACCTGTTCGGCTACGCGCCTTACCCCGACGACGTGATCGACGGCTTCTGCCGCAACGCGATCGAAAGCGGGCTGGGCATCATGCGTATCTTCGATGCCCTGAACGACGTGGACAACGTGAAATCGACGATCAAATACGTCAAGCAGTACGGCGGCATCGCCGACTGCGCCGTATGTTATACGGTCGACCCGAAATATCCCGAACCCTCCTTCATGCAGCGCCTGATGGGCAAGAAGCGGCCGCAGCCCGTCTTCACGGATGCCTATTTCCTCGACAAGGCCAAACAGATGGCCGCACTGGGCGCCGACATGATCACCATCAAGGACATGTCGGGCCTGATCCCGCCGCGCCGTGTCGCCACGCTGGTCAAGCTGTTCAAGAAGAACATCTCGATTCCGGTCGATTTCCATACCCACTGTACCCCCGGCTACGGCCTGGCTTCGATGCTCGCGGCCATCGTGGCCGGCGTCGACATCGTCGATACCAACTGCTGGTATTTCGCCGAAGGCACGGGTGCCCCGGCCATCGAGCTGGTACACGTCTTCTGCAAGAAGCTCGGCGTTGATACCGGTGTGAACATGGAGGCCGTGGCCAAGATCAATACCCAGCTGCGCGAGATCCGCAAGGAGCTCAACCAGTCGGTATTCGGCGCGGACAAATCCGAGCCCAAGGCGTTCAACCCGCTGACCGACAAGCTGCCCGCCGAGATCGACGCCCTGTTCGACAAGGCTATTGCGGCCGCCAAAGCCGACGATGAGGACGCTACGATCGACGCCTGCCGCAAGATCGAGGCCTATTTCGGGTTCCCGGCTCCCAACGAACTGGTGCAAAAGGCCGAGATCCCCGGCGGCATGTACTCGAACATGGTCGCCCAGCTCAAGCAGCTCAAGGCCGAGGACATCCTGCCGCGCGCCATGGAGCTGATCCCCTCGGTGCGCCTGGCCGCAGGCCTGCCGCCGCTGGTGACCCCGACCTCGCAGATCGTCGGTGCGCAGGCCGTCAACTGCGCCCTCGACGAGAAGGCCGGGCGTCCGATGTACACCAACAAGAGCTCGCAGTTCGTCGGCCTGGTCAAGGGCGAGTACGGACACACGCCCGTGAAGATCGACCCCGAATTCCGCTTCAAGATTTGCGGCGTGCGTGAGGAGACGCCCTACGATACGTCGAAATACCAGATGCAGCCCAACCCCGAACTTCCCGAGGCCGGAGGCGTGAAGCTCGCCGCCAACGAGAAGGAAGTGCTGCTGCTCGAGCTGTTCCCGATGGTCGCCAAGACATTCCTCACGGACATGAAGGTCAAGGCTTACGCCGCGGCCAAACCCGCCGAGCCCAAGGCCGAGGAGAAGAAGGCCGAAGAGGTGAAGAAGGTCGTCATCACGGGCAATGCCGTGACGGCGCCGCTGCCCGGGCGTATCATCGAGCTGAAGGTCAAGGTGGGCGATACGGTCAAGGCCGGCGACGAGATCGCAATCCTGGAGGCCATGAAGATGGAGAATGCCGTGACGACCGATTATGCCGGCACGGTGAAGCAGGTGCTGGTGCAGCCCGGCGAGAACGTGGCGACCGACGCCGTACTGGTCGAGATCGGATGATCCCCATCGGCACATTCGTCCGAAGAATGGGCAGCTGGCTGTATGTCGGTTGCCCTTTTTCGTGCGGTTTTATTATAAAACAGTATATTTGTACCATCAAATAATTAAACCTTAGACTTATGGCATTTCTAAAAGAATTCAAGGAGTTCGCCCTCAAGGGGAATGTGATGGACATGGCCGTCGGTGTGATCATCGGCGGTGCATTCGGCAAAATCGTCTCGTCGTTGGTGAACGACATCCTGATGCCGCCGATCGGGGCGCTGATCGGCAATACCGATTTTTCGCAGCTGCGGCTCGATATTTCGAAGTTCCGGGACATGACTTCGAGTGCCGTGCATGCCGTCGGCGACGTCGTGACGGGCGGCGGCGAAGCCGCTGCAAAGGCGGCTGCCGAGCCCGTTTACTGGAATTACGGCGCCTTCATCCAGCAGTGCATCGACTTCACGATTCTGGCATTCTGCGTCTTCCTGATGGTCAAGCTGATGAACCGGCTGATGCGGAAAAAGGAAGAGGCCGCCGCTCCGGCGCCTGCTCCCGAACCCGCACCCACGAAGGAGGAGTTGCTGCTGACGGAAATCCGCGACCTGCTCAGGGAGCAGAAGAAATAATTACCCGATACGTGCAGCGGGCTGGCTGCCAAATGCAGCCAGCCCGCTTGTATTTGCGCGTGCCGGCCGTGCCTATGGGTTGCGGCAAGGGAGGGGAACCCGCTGCCCAGCCCGGCGGTCTCATTGGTCGGACTCCTTTTTGTGCGTATACTCCTGTAATATATAAGTGGTGAAGATCGGGAACATCATCATTCCCAGCGTAGGCAGCAGGATGGTGATGACCTTGCCGATGGCCGTGACGGCGAATATCTCGGCGCCGACGGTCGTGACGTTCATCCAGGCCCACCACAGGGCGTTTCCGAAACCATGGAGTTTGTCATTGACGAATATTTCGTAGTCGTAGAAGACCAGTGCCGAGATATAGGTGAAAACCACGACCGTGAAGATGTAGGCCGTGAATAGCCGGCGGATCTTGTTGTCCACGAGCCATTGCACGACTACGTAGAGTGCCAGGAACGCCCGCATCAGCGGCATCACCCCGATCAGCATGGCCCAGTAGCGGGGGAGGTCTGCACCGCTCCAGGCCAGGATGTTCAGGTAGGGGATCGAGATCAGGAAGAACAGAATGTTCCGCCCGAAGAAGCGCCCTTTACGTTCGGCCGCCGCCCAGCGTACGAAAAAATCGCACAGGAAAAGGATGCAGACCACCAGCTGCACGGTCAGGTAGCTCTGCGAAAAACGGGTGTGGTCTCCGCCGATGATTTCCCACGAGACCGCGGCGAGCAGGACTACGCCGGCAATTACTTTGAGTATGCTCAGGGAATTGGCGATTTCGTTGCGTGATGTGTCTGTCAGCGGCATGTCATTCTGTTTGCCCACAGGCGGGCAAAATCGGTGCCAAAGCCCCGGAGTCTGAATTTTCCGGTGATTTTTTGCCGAAAGATTTTGCATGAATAAAAAATTCTATTACCTTTGCACTCGCTTTGATGCAATGGCGGGTTAGCTCAGCTGGTTAGAGCGCATGATTCATAATCATGAGGTCCCGAGTTCAAGTCTCGGACCCGCTACAAAATACAAAGGGACACTTGTACGCCAGGTGTCCCTTTTTTGTTCCCCGCCTCTCCTCGTCTACCGATCTTCGCACAACCCTTTGTCCCGCCCCGTTCGGCTGTGTCCGTCCGCCCTGTTTTATTTTGCCGCGGCCGGCGAATCCGGGAAGGCATCTTGCTTTGTCCCGGAGGGAGTATTTTAAAAATTTCTTATGTCGCATGAAATCAGTTGGTTATATTTTATTACCAAAAAAATATTACTTTGGGAGGTTCTTTTATTAACTTTTTTTACTCAAAAAACATTGTAATAATAAATATTATTACTACATTCGTGTGGAGATAATGTCGTATTTATATTTTTAAAATGGATTGTTATATTATATAAGTGTGATACTTGTGGTATGACATTCCTATTGTAAAATTAATTGCTTGTATCGAGATTATCCCTGAATAAATTTCTTAAAATACCCGAAGGTGAACTAACCCATAATTATTCAATCTAAAATACCTGATTATGAAAAAACTTTTTACCCCCCCCCTGTTGGCCGCGTTGTTGTGCTGCATGGGTGCATTTCTTATTGCCTCGTGTTCGGACGACGATGAAAAATGGCCCTCGGAAGTCTCCCAACCTTTCGTTTCCGTGACGGCTGCCGACGGCGATGCGACGATCACCGCCGTCATTTCGGATGCGGACAAGACCATCACGTTCGGGGAGTTCCAGAACATGACCGACCTATCCAAGGTGACGGTTACGTTCGATATGACCTGGGGTGCTATCCTCAAAACGCCCGGCACGGCGACCGCCGAGGTTAACCTCACGTCCCCTTACAGCGTTGTTGTGAACGTGGGCTACCTCCACGAAGAAACCTACCTGATGTCGGCCAAGCCCAAGGATATTCCCAACCCGATCCTTTCGGCGAAGGTCGGGGACGAAGAGGCTGTCATCGCCGGCAACACCATCACGATCGCTTATAAGACGGGCATGAATGTCAATGCCATGGTATTCGACATCGAGCTGGTGCCGGGCGCTTCCCTGAAGTCCCCCGCCGACCGGACGTTCGACCTCGAATTCGCCGACGGGACGCTGGTGGTCACCTACGGCGGGACGGACTACACCTATGTCGTCAAACAGACCGGCTATACCGATCCCCTGCTGAGCCAGGGATGGACGGACGAGACGGGAAGTTTCGGCACGCTGCCCAAATATATCAAGGTCTATAAGACCACGAAGCTGAACGGCGTCGACAATAATATCGCTTACATCGCCATCATGGGCCCGCAGTCGACGATGGGCGTTGTCGGCAACGGCTCCGATCTTAAGACGATTCAGGAGCTCGAAAGTTTGGACGGCAGCTGGAACGTATACCTGGTCGGTGTATCTTCTGCCGGTACCGCAGTTCAGACCATCATCCGTGACGGACAGTTCGTTCAGGATCCTCATGCCATCAATTCGTTCGCTACGATCGGACAGGATAACAACGGTGCTTACAAGATGGCCTGGTCGCAGAAGTTCGATGGTAAACTCTATGCATTCCCGTTCAGGGACGGCAGTAGTTTCACGGCTCGGGTTCAGAGTGACGGTACCGTGTGGGATGCAAAGACGGCCGTTTCCGGAATCCCGATGGTTTTGTGGAACGGGAATGTCCTGACCGAAGCGCAGACAATCTGCAACGACGGTAGTAACAGCGGCTGGTATGCCGGTAATCCCGCGTATGCACGTGCTGCGGTCGGTGTCACGGCCCAGGGTAAGGTCTTCGCATTCTGCGGCCAGCAGGTCGAGGGTAGCGTCGGCGTTTCGATGCTCGACCTGGCCAAGGTCATGAAGGAGCTGGGCTGCGTCTCCGCCATGTCGTTCGAAGGCTCCAGCTCGCCCAACATGCGTGTCAACAAACATGAAACCGTACTCAACTCCAAGGCCGCTTCGGGCAGCGCCGAGAAGGGCATGCAGTGCGCATTGGTCTTCAAGTAACGGCGTGCTGCCGTCCGTTGGACGGCGGCATGGTGAATAAACGGGCCGGCATGTCGGAAGACATGCCGGCCTTTTCCATGCGCTGCGCCGTGGGGCTCATGCTCATTCTGCTCCCGGGCGGTGTGCCGTTTTTTCAGCTGTGGCGACGCGCCAGCTCCGCTTCGAGGTTGGCGATCGAGCATCCGGTGGCTTCGAGCAGCACCAGCAGGTGGTATATCAGGTCGGAGGCTTCGTAGACCATCGCTTCGCGGTTGCCTGCCACGGCTTCGATCACGGTTTCCACAGCCTCTTCACCCACTTTCTGTGCGATCTTGTTCACGCCGCGGTCGAAGAGTTTGCTCGTGTAGGAGCCCTCGGGCATCTCGGCGTGTCGCCTTTGGATGACGCCCTGCAGATAGCGGATGAAGCCTTCCGGCCCGGCCGCGGCCCCGTCGAAGCAGCTCGCCGCTCCGGTGTGGCAGGTCGGGCCGTGGGGGATGGCACGTATGAGGAGCGTGTCGTTGTCGCAGTCGGCCGTGACCGATACGATGTCGAGGTAGTTGCCGCTCGTTTCGCCTTTTGTCCAGAGGCGGCGGCGCGTGCGGCTGTAAAAGGTGACGCGGCCTTCTGAAAGGCTCTTTTCGTAAGCCTCCCGGTTCATGTAGCCGAGCATCAGCACCCGCAGGGTGCGCGCGTCCTGTATGATGGCGGGGATCAGTCCGTCGGCCTGCTTCGCGGCGTCGAGCGCCTCGAAGGGTTTTGCTGTGATTTCCATGGTGTCTATTGTCTTACGTTGATATTCAGCCGGTGCAATTCCCGTTTGAGCACGGGGATCGGGATTCCGTTGTAGTGGAAGATGCTTGCCGCGAGCGCCGCGTCGGCACGGCCGAGCGTCAGCACGTCGGCAATGTGCCGCACCGATCCTGCGCCGCCCGAGGCGATGAGGGGGATGGGCAGCTCGGCCAGCCGTGCGAAGGTCTCGCACGGGTAGCCGTCGCGCGTGCCGTCGTGATCCATCGAGGTGAAGAGCAGCTCGCCCGCGCCCCGCTGACAGACTTCGTGCGCCCATGCGAAAAGTTCGCGGTCGGTCATGCGCTTGCCGCCGTGGGTCGTGACGCGCCATACGCCGTCGGTCATCCGCGCGTCGATGGCCGCGACGACGAACTGCGACCCGTATTTCGACGCGATGGCGTCGATCAGCGCAGGGTCGCGTACGGCGGCGCTGTTGACGGTGACCTTGTCCGCCCCGGCGTCGAGCAGCCGCCCGGCGTCGGCGACCGATGCGATGCCTCCGCCCACGGTGAACGGGATGTCGATGCGTTCGGCGATTCGGGCGACCAGCTCCGTGAAGGTCTGCCGCCCCTCTTCCGTGGCGCTGATGTCGAGGTATACCAGTTCGTCGGCCCCTTCGGCGGCGTATTTCGCCCCCAGCTCCACCGGGTCGCCGACGTTGCGCAGCCCGACGAAGTTGATGCCCTTGACGGTCTGTCCCTCGCGGATGTCGAGGCAGGGGATTATGCGTTTGGCAAGCATCTTTTCAGTTCTTCGAGGGTGATACGTCCTTCGTAGAGAGCTTTGCCGACGATTACGCTGCGCAGCCCCGCGCCGTCGAGCGCCTCGATGTCGGTCATCGAGGCGATGCCGCCGCTCACGGTGATTTCCACCCCGGGGAACTGCCCCTGCAACCCAGCGTAGAATTCCGCCGAGGTGCCGCACAGCATCCCGTCGCGGGCGATGTCGGTGCAGATGACCTGCGCGAGCCCCTGCGGTGCGAATCGGGCGATAAGCTCCTGCGCCGTCATCTCGGATCGCTCCGTCCATCCCTGTACGGCCACCGCGCCGTCGCGGATGTCGGCGCCCAGGATCAGCTTCCCGCCGCCGAATTCGGCGAGCCATTCGGCGAACGATTCCGGTTCGCGCACGGCGATGCTGCCGCAGATGGCGCGGCTGGCGCCTGCGCCGAATACGCTGCGCAGTGCCCCGCGGCTTTTGATTCCGCCGCCGTACTGTACTTCGAGCGTGGTTTTCGTCGCCACGCGTTCCAGCACGGCGAGGTTGCGGGGCTCCGACGCCTTGGCGCCGTCGAGGTCGACCATGTGTAGCCGGCGGATGCCCGCCTCTTCGAAGCGTTGCGCCGCTTTCAGCGGGTCGCGGTAGTAGGTCGTCCGGCGGCCGTAGTCGCCCTGCGTCAGGCGCACGCAGGCGCCGCCGATGATGTCCGTTGCGGGTATGATTTCGATTTTCATGTCGTCAGAGTTTTAGGAAATTGCGTAGTATCCGCTCGCCCGCCCGCCCGCTCTTTTCGGGGTGGAACTGCGTGCCGAAGAAATTGCCGCGCCCCAGGGCGGCGCTGAAGATCCCTCCGTAGTCGGTTTGGGCGATCGTGGCGTCGCATGCCTGCGCCGCGAAGGAGTGGACATAGTAGAGGTAGGTGTCTTCGCCGAGGCCGTCGAAAAGCGGGCTGCGGAGCCTGCCGACGGTGTCCCAGCCTACGTGGGGAATCTTCAGCGGATTTTCCCCGCCTCTCAGCCGCACGACGTGCGCGGGGAAGATGCCCAGGCAGCGGGTGTCTCCCTCCTCGCTGTCCAGGCACATCAGCTGCATGCCGATGCAGATGCCCAGTACGGGTTGCGTCAGGGTGGGGATGAGCGCATCCAGTCCCCGTTCGCGGAGTTTGGCCATTGCCGACGAGGCTTCGCCCACGCCCGGGAGGAGCACCCTGTCCGCCTGCCGCAGCACCGCGGCGTCGGACGTGACCGTAAATTCGGCGCCGATGCGCCGCAGGGCATTGGCCACCGAACGCAGGTTGCCCGTATCGTAATCCGTGATCGCTATCATAGTATGCCTTTGCTGCTGGGTATGTCGTATCCGAAGCCGGTGCGTGCCACGGCCATGCGCAGCGCACGCGCGAAAGCCTTGAAGATCGCCTCGGCCTTGTGGTGGTCGTTCCCGCCGCGCGCCGAAATCTGCAGGTTGCAGCGTGCCGCGCAGCAGAGCGAGTGGAAAAAGTGGCGGAACATCTCCGTCGGGACGTCCCCGACCCGCTCGCGGCGGAATTCGGCGTCCCATTCGAAGTCGATGCGCCCCCCGAAGTCGAGCAGTACCAGCGCCCGGCAGTCGTCCATCGGCAGTGCGAAGCCGTAGCGGCCGATGCCCGCCTTCGACCCCAGGGCGCGGTCGATGGCCTCGCCCAGCACGATCGCCACGTCTTCCATCGTGTGGTGCTCGTCGATGTCCAGGTCGCCGTGCGCCTCCACCGTGAGCGACACCCCGCCGTGGTGGGCGATCTGGGTCAGCATGTGATCCAGGAACCGCAGCCCGGTGGAAATCCCGTCGCCGGGGGCGGCCCCGCAGGTACCGAAGCCCCGGCCGTCGAGGTCTATGCGTACGGTGATCTGCGTTTCGCGCGTTTCGCGCGTCACGACGACCCGCCGTTCCCCGCGGCGGATGTATTCCGCGATCTCGGCCCACGAGTCCGTGATGAGCACGCATGCCTCTTCCGCGCCCGCTTCCCGCAGCATCCTGCGTCCTTCGGCGGCAGGCGCCAAAAGGATGCCCTTCGCCCCGAGGTTGCGCGCCAGCAGGATGTCGGTCGCCCGGTCGCCGACGACGTAGCTCGTCCCGAGGTCGTACGACCCGTCCGTGTAGCGGCCGAACATGCCCGTACGGGGTTTGCGCGTCGGGGCATCGTCGCTTTCGAACGTGCGGTCGATGAGCATGTCGTCGAACGCGACGCCTTCGCCTGCGAGCGTGCGCAGCATTTTTTCGTGCGGCGGCCGGAAATCCTCCTCCGGGAAGGCCTCCGTGCCCAGCCCGTCCTGGTTCGTCGCCATCACCAGCTCGAAATCCAGCCCCCGGAGCGTCCGGAGCGCCGAGATCGCACCGGGTATGAATTCCAGCTTTTCGAGGCTGTCGACCTGGTAATCCGCGGGCGGCTCCGCGATCACGGTGCCGTCGCGGTCTATGAAGAGCGCTTTTTTCATGGGCGGAAATTTTTGACGGTTTCCAACATGCGGTCGTTCTCCTCCGGGCGCCCGACCGTGATGCGCAGGCAGCCTTCGCAACCTGCGATCCGCGAACGGTTGCGGACGATGACCCCCGCTGCGACCAGCTCCCGGTACAACGGGTCGGGTGCCGCGGTCTTTACCAGCAGGAAGTTGCCTTCCGACGGGTAGACCTGCCCGATGCAGGGGCATGCCGCGAGTGCCGCCGCCAGGCGCGAGCGTTCGGCGCGGATCGCCGCGACCTGGGCCGAGATGTCCCTGCGGAGCGATTCCGCGACGGCCCGCTGCGTGAGCGTGTTGATGTTGTAAGGGTATTTCACCCGGCCGAATAGGCCGGCGATCTCCTCCGAGGCGAAAGCCAGTCCGAGCCGCAGCCCGGCCATGCCCCACGCCTTGGAGAGCGTCTGGAGGACGATCAGGTTCGGAAACTCGCCGAGCCGCGGCAGGAACCCGCCGCCGTCGGCGAAGTCGATGTAGGCTTCGTCCAGCACGACGATGCCGTCGAAGCGGCGGAGCAGGCTTTCGATCTCCTGTGCCGGGAACGCATTGCCCGTGGGGTTGTTGGGCGAGCAGAGCCATATCAGCTTCGTGCGCTCGTCGGCTGCCGCCAGCAGCGCCCCGACCGGGAGCGAGTAGCCGGCTCCCAGCGGCACTTCGCGCATCTGCACGTCGTTCGTCGCAGCCGCCACGCGGTACATCCCGTAGGTCGGGGCGATCGACACGGCGTTGTCCAGCCCCGGCCGGCAGAAGATCCGGAATGCGAGGTCGATGGCCTCGTCGCTGCCGTTGCCGAGGAAGATCCGCCCGGCGTCCACGTCCTTCAGTTCTGCGATCAGGGCTTTCAGCGCCCGCTGGTGCGGGTCGGGGTAACGGTTCACGCCGTTGTCGTAGGGGCTTTCGTTGGCGTCGAGCCATACGTCGATCCCGCCGCCCGCATATTCGTCGCGGGCTGTGGAGTAGGGTTGCAGCGCCAGGATGTTGGGGCGCACCAACTGCGACAGCGGTTTCATAGTATCCCTCCTTTCATCCGGACGCGCACGGCGTTGGCGTGTGCGTCGAGCCCTTCGGCCTCGGCCATGGCCGTGATTGCGGGCGCCAGCGCGTCGAGCCCGTCGCGCGTCAGCTCCTGGAATGTGATCTTGCGCATGAAACTGTCGACGTTCACCCCGCTGCAGGCACGGGCCCAGCCGCCCGTGGGCAGCGTGTGATTGGTGCCCGAGGCGTAGTCCCCGGCGCTTTCGGGCGAGTAATTGCCGATGAAGACGCTGCCCGCGGCCGTGATCTTGGCGGCGATGCCCCATGCGTCGCGCATCGAGACGATCAGGTGCTCCGGGGCATAGGCGTTGGCGAACGCAATCTGCTTGTATTCCTCGTCGAACAATACGATCCGGCTGTTGGCCAGCGAATTGCGGATCGCCTCGCCGCGGCTGAGATACCGGATCTGCTCCTCGACGGCCCGGGTTACCTGCCGTGCGAAACGCTCCGTCCGGCAGACCAGGATGGCCTGGCTGTCGTCCCCGTGCTCGGCCTGCGACAGCAGATCGGCGGCGACGAATTCCGCCCGGGCGCTGTTGTCGGCCAGCACCATCACCTCCGAAGGGCCTGCCGGCAGGTCTACGGCCACGGCCTCGGTGCTTACCAGCTGCTTGGCGCGGGTGACGTACCGGTTTCCCGGGCCGAAGATTTTTTCCACGTGCGGGATGCTTTCCGTGCCGTAGGCCATGGCGGCCACGGCCTGCGCCCCGCCGACGGCGAAGATGCGGTCGACGCCGCACAGGTCGGCGGCGAAAAGCACCTCGGGGGCGATCTTCCCGCCGCGCCCGGCCGGGGTGCAGAGTATGACCTCGCCGCACCCGGCGATCCGGGCGGGGAGGGCGAGCATCAGCACCGTCGAGAAGAGCGGGGCATTGCCGCCCGGGACGTAGAGCCCCACGCGGCCGATGGCTACGGCACGCTGCACGCACCGCACGCCGGGCATCACTTCGATGTCGACCTGCGGCGGGAGCTGTGCCCTGTGGAAGGCTTCGATATTGGACTTGGCGATCGCCAGCGCCGTCTTGAGCCGTTGCGGCACGGCTTTGGCCGCTTCGGTGCGCTGTCTGCGGGAAACCTCGAACCTCTCGGGGACGTAACCTTCGATGCGGGCCACGAGGTCGCGCAGCGCCTTGTCGCCGCCCGTGCGCACCTGTGAGAGGATGGCGGCGACCCGTTCCGTGATTTCGCCCTCCTGTCGCGTGCAGCGGGCCGTGAGGGCCGGCCATTCACGGCGCGGCGGGTTGTTGTGGATTTTCAGCATTTCCATATCCGGGTGTTTTTCGGGGTCAGCGGATCATGTTTTCGAGCGTCAGCACCAGGATGTCCTCCGCGCCGATCTCCTTGAGCCGTTCGATGCGTTCCCAGAGCTGGGATTCGCTGATCACGGCGTGTATCGAACACCATCCCTCCTGCGCCAGCGGCAGGATCGTGGGGCTGCGCATGCCGGGCAGGATGACGATTGCTTCCTGGAGTTTCTCCGCCGGGAGGTTCATCAGCACGTATTTCATGCCCCGGCTTTCGAGGATGGAGTTGAAGCGGAAGGTGAGCTGTGCCGTTTCACGGCGCTTCGCCTCGTCCATTTCCGGGTTGGCGATCAGCACCGCTTCGGAATAAAAGACCTTCTCGACTTCGACCAGCCCGTTCGAGATGAGCGTGCCGCCCGACGATACGATGTCGAAGATCGCGTCGGACATCCCGACCGCCGGGGCGATCTCCACCGAGCCCTCGATGGTGTGTATTTCGGCGTCGATGCCCTTTTCGGCGAAGAACCGCGTGAGGATGTTGGGGTAGGAGGTGGCGACGCGCTTGCCGCGGAAATAATCCAGCCCTTCGTATGCCACCGTGCGTTCCACGGCCAGCGAGATGCGGCAGTTCCCGAACCCGAGATCCATCGCCTGCTCTACGCGGAATCCTTTCTCCGCCACTTCGTTCAGCCCCACGATGCCCAGGTCGGCGACGCCCATCGCCACGGCCTGCGGGATGTCGTCGTCGCGCAGGTAGAGCACTTCCAGCGGGAAGCCCCCGGCGCGCGAGATGAGTTTGCGTTTGCTTTCGGCGACGCGGATGCCCGCCTCGGAGAGCAGTTCGATGCTCTGTTCGTTGAGTCGGCCCTTGGCCTGGATTGCGATTCTCAGCATTTTTGTCTCGTTTTTGGCACACCGCCCGCGGCATAAGCACGAAAAAAGCCCACCCGCAGGAGGTGAGCTTCGTATATACTTTTGTTAAACTTATGGTTCCGTTTACATGTACATATCCGTCTTACCCCTTCGGAAAGTGGTGATGGTGATGATGGATATGGTGAAATATTGTCATATATGCTGTCGTTGGGACAAATGTATCTATTTTGTCCGAAAAAACAAAATTCCAAGTAAAATTTTTTAATATATTTTCAAAATCAGCCCTGGATACCCTCGGCGCGATCTTCGTCTGTCCCGTGCGGCCTGTTTCCGGTAGCGTGCGGCCGGTGCATGGAGTTTGCAGAAATTGCACGTCCGGCGTCCGGGTGTTTGCAATGCCGGTATTTGTGCCCTGCTGCCGGTCGTCTTCACCGTGTCCGTTTTTTTTGCTATTTTTGTCTGCCGGCAGACGGTTTCAGTGGGGCAGTTCGGCGCTTCGGTTTTACCTATTGCCCCTGCTGCCGTGATTCCCGTGGGGTGGTTGCGGCCGCTCCGGGGGCGGGGCGGGCGGCGGGAGGAAAGTCCGGGGCTTATTCATCCGCTTCGCCGTATACCTCGCCGCGGAGTGCGTCGTCCGAATAGACGTGCAGGCTGTGCCCCGTGGGGCTCAGGCAGGTGATGCGGTGTATGTGGTTGTCGAAACATCCCGGCTTCCCGATTGCGAAGAATGCACACGGGGCTTCGACCTCGGCGCTGTGCACCGGACGTGCCGTGCCGTCGCCTGCGGGCTCGAAGATTTCGAGCCGGAACCTGCCGTCGGCGAAGTGGTAGCCTGCGAACTGCGGGTGGGCATGGATGCTCGTGCGGTTGCCCTCCTGCCAGCTCATCACGATCGCCTCCCATCCCGTTTCCGGCGATCGGCCCAGATAGGTGCGGCGGTAGGCGGTCGCGGAATAGTCGTCGAATGCCGTCAGCGGGTGCCCCTCGAGCCAGCCGAGCACATAGCCCTGTATTCGCTCGCCCAATGCGTCGTCGACGGGTTTCCTGTCGGTGATCCCCGTCAACCCGGTGAAAAACTCCCCGTATTCGGCCGTGTTGGCCGAAGCCTCCTGCAAATCCTCCGCGAGTGTCGTCGCATGTCGTTCCTGTTTCATGGTGTTGTTCGTTTAGTGCAAAGATAGCTGGCCGCTCCGTGCAAACCTTCAGTAAAAATACTTATTCCTGCGCTGCATGTCGGTTTCCCGGGTGTGCGGGTGCTGCGCGGCATCTCTGCCGGGCGGCCTTTCCGGTCGCTTTGCCGTTCGTTCTCCCGTTTACCCCGGCCGTTTTTTCCGGCACGGCCCCCGGGCGGGCGCAAGCCGTTCCCCGATGTTGTTTTTTTAGTCGAAAAATGCCCTTCGATTGCGGCCGTACAGCCTTTTTTGCTATATTTGTAACTTAAATCCGAACGCTGACTCCGCTTATGACACCTCTCGCCGTTATCGCCACCGTATTGGGCTATATAGCCGTACTTTTTGTCGTCGCCTGGCTTTCTGGACGGCGTGCCGACAATGCCGGGTTTTTCACCGGCAACCGGAGCACGCCATGGTATATGGCGGCTTTCGCCATGATCGGGGCTGCGATCTCGGGCGTGACTTTCATCTCGGTGCCGGGCTCGGTCGCCGTCGATTCTTTCTCCTACATGCAGATGGTCGCCGGTTTCACCGTGGGGCAGCTGGTCGTCGCGTTCCTGCTCATCCCGACCTTCTACCGCCTCCGGGTGGTGTCGCTCTACGAATACCTCGACGGGCGCTTCGGCATCCTCTCGCACCATACCGGGGCATGGTTCTTCTTCGTGTCGAAGATGCTGGGTGCCGCGCTGCGTGTCTACGTGGTCTGCGCCGTCATGCAACTGCTGGTTTTCAGCCACTACGGGCTGCCGTTCTGGCTCAATGCGCTGGTGACGATGCTCTTCGTCTGGCTCTATACGCAACAGGGGGGTGTCAAGTCGCTCATCTGGACGGATACGCTCAAGACTTTCTGCCTGGTGGGCAGCCTCGTGCTGTCGATCGTCTTCATCATGCAGGCGCTCGGCATGTCGTTCGGCGAAATGACCCGCGAGGTCGCCGCGTCGCCCTATTCGCGGGTGTTTTTCTTCGACGACCCCTCCTCCGACCGCTATTTCTGGAAGATGTTCCTTGCGGGCGTCGTGCTGCTGATCTCCATGACGGGGCTCGACCAGGACATGATGCAGCGGAACCTGAGCTGCGCCACGCCGCGCGATTCGCAGAAAAACATCGTCCTGACGGCCGTCAGCCAGATATTCGTCATCTTCCTGTTCCTCGTGCTGGGTGTGCTGCTCTACATTTACATCGGCCGCACCGGCCTTGCGATGCCCGTAAAGGGCGACCAGGTATTCTCGCTGGTGGCTGTCGAGGGCGGATTGCCGGTATTTGTTGGCATACTGTTTGTTATAGGGCTTATTTCGAGTACTTATTCAGCTGCCGGTTCGGCCCTTACGGCCCTTACGACCTCGTTCACGGTCGACATCCTGCAAGGCACCAGGCGCTACGGTGACGAACGCCTGACCCGCATCCGGAAGGGCGTACACGTCGGCATGGCCGTCGGCATGGCGCTGGTGATCCTCGGCTTCGAGTACCTGGCCGACGACAGCGTCATCAACCTCGTCTACAAGGTTGCCAGCTATACCTACGGGCCGATCCTGGGTATGTTCGCCTTCGGGATGTTCACGCGCCTGAGGATCCGCGACGGCTGGATGCCCGTGGTCGCCGTCGCCGCCCCCGTGCTGAGCGCCCTCGTGCAATACTGGGCGCGCGAGGCGTGGGACTACCGGATCGGGTTCGAACTTTTGATTTACAATGCCGTCTTTACCATGGCCGGCATGTTGTTGCTTGCCAAGAAGAATGAAAACTAAATTCCTGTCGTTTTTTCTGCTGCTCTGCTTCGGCTGGCAGCAAGCCCCGGCCGCCGGGGTCGACGCCACGACCCGCCGCGAGATCGGCCGTACATTGTCGCGTATCGTCGCCCGTGAGGTTTCGGGCGGCTTTGTCCGGATCGAGGGCGTGGACGCCTCGCGCAAGCGGGTGCGCATCTACACCTCGGTGGGGCTCTCCTATTACCCGTTCCGCGAGCAGAACCTGCGGGCCATGTACGACTCGGTGCGTGCCGTCCTGCCGCCGGAGTACCGCAAGGCCTCCATCGAGCTATATTCCAACAAGCGCGAAGTGCGGGGGCTGATCCCGATGGCCTACCGCACCGATGCCGAGTTCAGGAAACTGCTGCGCAAGAAGAAGGTCGTGCCCTTCGTCAACCGTTCGCAGCGGCCGCTCGTCGTCCGCCAGTCCTCGCCCGTAGCTCCCACGCAGGGGCTCTCCGGGCGCCATATCGCGCTGTGGCAGAGCCACGGACGCTATTTCGACCAGCCTGCGAACCGCTGGAAATGGCAGCGTTCGCGGCTGTGGATGACCTGCGAAGACCTCTATACCCAGAGCTATGTGCTGCCTTACCTGGTGCCGATGCTCGAAAATGCGGGAGCCTGCGTGATGTTGCCCCGCGAGCGCGATGTGCAGAAATACGAGGTGTTGGCCGACAACGATGCCGCCGGGCAATACGCCGAGACGGACGGCCCCGAGAAATGGCAGCCGGGCGGTGTCGGGTTCGCGCATACGCGGCAGGTATACCGCACCGGCGAAAACCCGTTCCGGGATGGTACGACCCGCCGTGTGCGGACGGTTGCCGGGGGTGCCGAGAGCCGCGCCGCGTGGCGTGCCTCCATCCCCGAGCGGGGTGAATACGCCGTCTATGTAAGCTATGAAACGGTGCCCGGAAGCACCGACGACGCGCAGTATACGGTGCATCACCTCGGCGGCGAGAGTACGTTCGCCGTGAACCAGACGATGGGCGGCGGGACATGGATTTACCTCGGGCATTTCCTCTTCGGGCCGGGTGAGCAGCCGGTCGTGACGCTCACCAACCGCTCGCGGCAGGCGGGACGTATCGTCACGGCCGACGCCGTGAAGGTCGGCGGCGGCTACGGTAATGTCGCCCGCTCGGTCAGCGATTCGCTGCGCCGTCCCGGCGTCGAATATGCCGAGGAGACGAGCGGCTATCCCCGTTTCTGCGAGGGCGCCCGCTACTGGCTCCAGTGGGCGGGGTTCGACCCGAAGGTATACACCCCGAAGAAGAACGCCGACGATTATAAGGACGACTACATGTCGCGCGCCCACTGGGTCAATGCCCTGATGGGCGGTTCGGAGCGGATGCCCGACAGCACGGGACTGCGGATTCCGGTCGACATGGCGCTGGCCTTCCATTCCGATGCGGGCGTGCGGCTCAACGACGAGACCATCGGCACGCTGGGCATCTTCTATACCCGCGAGAACAAGGGGCGTTTCGAGGGCGGTGCCGACCGCTACCGCTCGCGCGACCTGACGGACATCGTCATGACGCAGATCGTCTCCGACATCCGCCGTACCTGCGAACCCGAATGGAACCGCCGCGGGCTCTGGAACCGCGCCTATTACGAAGCGCGCGTGCCGGGTGCCCCGACCATGCTTCTCGAACTGCTCTCGCACCAGAATTTCGCCGACATGCGCTATGGCAGCGACCCGCGCTTCAAGTTCCTCGTGAGCCGTGCTATCTACAAGGGTATCTTGCAGTATATCAGTTCGCAGTACGAATTACCTTATGTAGTGCAGCCGCTGCCTGTGGAGTCCCTCGCCGCGGAGTTCGCCGCTGACGGCAAGGTGGCCGTTTCGTGGTCGCCCGTGATGGATTCGCTCGAAACGACTGCCGCCCCGACCGGTTATGTGGTCTATACGCGCATCGACGACGGCGGCTTCGACAACGGCCGCTATACCGACAAGCCCTATTTGCTCTCCGAGCAGGAACCGGGGCGCATTTACAGCTATAAGGTGACCGCCGTGAACGAAGGCGGGGAGAGTTTTCCCAGCGAGGTCGTCGCCGCCTGCCGTATCCCCGGCGGGAAAGGGAACGTGTTGGTCGTAAACGGATTCGACCGCATCAGCGCCCCGCTGAGCATGCGCCGCGATTCGCTGGCCGGGTTCTATACCGAGCTTGACGGCGGGGTGCCCGACAAACAGGACATTTCGTTCATCGGCGGGCAGCAGGTGTTCGACCTGGCGATGGCCGGGTGCGAGGTCGACAGCATCGCCCTCGGCGCCTGCAACTGTGACTACGAGACGGAGGTAATCGGCGGCAATACGTTCGACTATCCCTATGTGCACGGCCGTTCCATAGCCCGGGCGGGCTATTCGTTCTGCTCGGCCTCGGTGCGGGCCGTGGGGGATCGCGGCGTGTCATTGGAGGAGTATTCCGCAGTCGACCTGATTCTGGGCAAACAGCGCTCCGTGACCATCGGGCGCGGTGTGGCGGGGTATGCGTTCAAAACGTTTTCGCCTGAATTGCAGGATGTCCTGAGGCGCTATATGGCCGGTGACGGAGCCCTTTTCGTGTCGGGCAGCTACGTGGCGACCGACCTTTGGACGGGCGGGGAGGCCACCCCCGCAGACCGCGCTTTTGCCGAGGAGGTGTTGCACTACACCTACGACGGCGACCAGGCCGCCGACCGCAACCGGGTGCGGGTCGTGACTTCGCATGCGGGTTTTTCGCGCGACGAGTACCGCTATGTCGACGATTTCCGCCCCGACCGCTACCGGGTCGAACGGGTCGATGCCCTGAGACCCGCGGGTGGCGGGGCTTTCCCCGTGATGCGCTACGTGGACAACAACCGCTGCGCGGGGGTGGCCTGCGCGGACAGCCGCACGTTCGTCATGGGCTTTCCGTTCGAAGCCCTCGAGAGCGATGTGCAGCGCGACCGGCTGATGGCCGACATACTGGGTTTCCTGCTCGGCGGAAAGAGCGGAGGGGATGATTAGCCGGCCTCCGGTGCCGGTTTTGCGGCGGTTACGCTCCGGCTGTGGCGCCCCAAGCGCCGTGTGCCGCCCGGCGGGGCGCCCCGGAAGAGGACGGACAAACGATTGTTTTTTGTAAAATAGATAAATTATGTCACTCGAACAACAGATTTCGAAAGGTATCATGGAGGCCATGAAGGCCAAGGATACCGTGCGCCTGGGCGCATTGCGCAATGCCAAGAAGTATATCATCGAGGCCAAGACCGCGGGCCCGGAAATCGCCGAGCTGCCCGATGCCGACGTACTGAAAATCATCTCCAAACTGGCCAAGCAGGGTGCCGATTCCGCCGCGATCTTCACAGAGCAGAACCGCCCCGACCTCGCGGCCGAGGAGTTGGCACAGGTCGCCGTCTACCAGGAGTTCCTGCCCCGGCAGCTTACGCCCGAAGAGCTGGAGGCCGAGGTCAGGGCCGTGATCGCCCAGGTCGGCGCCACGTCGGTGACGCAGATGGGCAAGGTGATGGGCGTGGTCACGAAGAAGCTCGCCGGACGTGCCGACGGCAAGGATATTTCGGCCAAGGTCAGGGAACTGCTTTCATAAGGCCGGTGTGCCGATGAAGCGCCTGTTGTTTGTCCTGTGCAGTCTCTTTGCGGTGCAGGAGGTTTGCGCACGGCGTCCTGCCGTACGGTTCGACCTGCCCTATACGGTCGAGCACGGCAAATATGTCGTGGTGCTCGGCACGCCTGCGGGCCCCCGCCGGTTTATCTTCGACACCGGGGCGTCAGGCACCTGCATCAGCGAATCGCTGCGCGACGAACTGGGGGCCGAGATCGTGAAAACCCAAAAAGTCCGCGATTTCGAGGGCCATGTCGTTCCCATCGACCTGGTTCGGCTCGACAGCCTGCGGATGGGCGACGCGCTTTTCCGCGACCATCCGGTGCTGGTCATGCCCGACACTTCGCTGGTCTTCGCCTGCCTGCGGGTCGACGGCATCGCGGGGTGCGACCTGCTGCGCTGGTGCGCCGTCCGCATGCCCAATGCCGACTCGACAATCACCGTCACGGACGATGTCCGCACGCTGGGGCTGCCCCGCGGCCGACGCATGTCGCGCATGGAACTGGGCGGCGGATGCCCGTTTCTGCCGGTGACATGCCGCAACGGCGACAGGCAGGCCCGGATGTACGTCAAATTCGACACCGGCTCGGCGGGCTATTTCCATTTCTCCTATGCCGATTCCGGCGATGCGCCCCCGCCCCTGTGGTTCATCGACAGCCTGCGCTGGGCCGACGGATATGCGTCGGCTATCGGCTGGACGAACCGCAACAGGGTGAACAGCCATTTCCGGGGTACGATCCCCCGGTTCGAAATTCAGGGGACGGCCATTGCCGACATGCCGGTCAAGCGCACCTTCGGCCACAACCGGATCCTCGGCTGCAAGTTGTTCGACTGGGGGCAGGTCGTGCTCGATTTCCGCCGCAAGCGCTTCCTGTTCATACCCCGCGGGGGCGAGGCGAAAGCCCCGCCGCAGCCCGCCTGTAATTTTACGCTGGCCCTTTCCGCCGGGCAGCTCGTCGTCGGGCAGGTGTGGGACGAGGCGCTCGCGGACGTCATCGCCCCCGGCGACCGCATCCTCTCGCTCGACGGGCACCCCTGGGACGGCGACGTCTGCCGATTCCTGCTCGACCCCGACCCGCTGGACGGTACGGTGTGCGGGATCGGGACGGCCTCCGGGCAGCATGTTGTCCTAACGATTGAAACCATGAAATAATGCACGTACTGGAATACCTGCACCGCAATGTCAAGACCGTCGCCATGCCGACGGCCATGGTGGTCGGGGCGTTGCTTTGCCGCCCCGTGACCGCCCTCGAGGGGTGGACGCACCAGATGATTACACCCTCGCTGATCTTCCTGATGCTCTTCGTCACATTCTGCCGCGTCAAGCCCCGGCAGATGAAGCCTTCGATGCTGCATTTCTGGCTGCTGCTGTTTCAGGTCGTGGTGAGCGTGGCGGTCTATTTCCTGCTGCTGCCGCTGAATCCCATCGTGGCACAGGGGGCGATGATCTGTGTGCTGGCGCCCGTGGCGATGGCCGCGGTGGTGATCGCCGGGATGCTCGGGGCCAATGTCCCGACGATGGCTACATACAGCCTCGTGTGCAACATGGTGATCGCGCTCGTGGCGCCCGTCGTTCTGTCGCTGGCCGGGACGGGGGCATGCTCCTTCACGCAGATACTGGCGCGTATCGCGCCGCTGCTCATCATGCCCTTCGCGGCTGCGCAGTTCTGCCGTTTCGTACTGCCCGGAGCGGCGAAATGGATCGGGGATCACAGTCAGATTTCATTTTACATGTGGCTCGTATCGCTGGTGGTGATCATCGGCCGTACGACGGCCTTTATCCTCGATTTGCACGATGCTTCGCCCGCGACCGGGCTGTGGCTGGCATTCGCGGCGCTGGTAATCTGCCTGGTGCAGTTCAAGGTCGGCCGCTCGCTCGGCCGCCGTTACGGCGACGCTCCGGCGGGCGGGCAGTCGCTCGGGCAGAAAAACACGGTGCTGGCCGTCTGGATGGCGCAGTCGTTCCTCGACCCGATCTCCTCGATCGCCCCGACGGCATATATTGTCTGGCAGAACTTCGTCAATTCCTACCAGATATGGAAAAAGGACAAAGAAAGTCGAATAAATTGATTGTAAAAAACTAATAAGCAATATTTTATATTTCTTTGCTCTCTTTTCTCTTGTTTTCCCCGTTTTCCTGTTTTAGCCGATAAATGCCTTTGTTTTGTTACTATTTTGTTACTTGAAAGGCGCGAAGTAACAAAACAAATCGCTATATTTGCCGTTGTAACGAAAAAGGAATTAGGGTATGGCGAAGACGAAGCAAACGGTCAAGTTAAAAGCCCCGGTGCAAATCCGGTTCAAGCAGCTTGCCAACGGCAACCAATCTATCTATTTGGATTATTATACGGGCGATGTCATCCGTAAGGAGAACTATGTCGGCGGCAAGCGGCAGTATGAGTTTCTGAAACTCTACCTGATCCCGGAGCGGACACGGGAGGATAAGACGAAGAACGAGGCGACGCTTGCGCTTGCCAAAGCGATCCAAAGTAAGCGCATTGTGGAGATACAGAACGACGCGCACGGGTTTCAGAACACGAACAAGTCCAAAGTAAATCTGCTCGACTATCTGGAGAGCATCGGGAAACAGTCAGCCGAGCGGGGGAGCGGGAACTATGCGCGAACGGTGCTGAATACCGTCCGTGCGTTGAAGTTGTTTCGGGGTGATTATATCGCGTTTCGCGATGTCGATAAATAGTTTCTTTCGGAGTTTACCGATTTCCTGCGGCAGATGCCCAAGGCCAGCAAATACGGAGTGCGGAAAACCGGAGGCGTGCTGGGGAATAATTCGGTCGTTTCCTATTACGGCACGTTGCGCACGGCGATCAACCGAGCCTATAAAGAGGGTATAATTACGATCAACCCTACAAAGGAGTTTGATTTTGCAGATAAAGTAAGACAAGAGCCGAGCCGCCGGGAATACCTGACTATCGAGGAGTTGAAGTTGCTGATAGCTACCCCGTGTCGGCACGAGATCATTAAACAAGCCTTTCTGTTTAGTTGCCTGTGCGGGTTGCGGGTGAGCGACATTCGGAAACTGACATGGAGCGACTTGCAGCAGAGCGGCGGGCGTGTGCGCATCGAGATCAAAATGCAGAAAACGAAGGAGCCGCTTTACCTGCCGATCTCCGACGAAGCGTTGAAGTGGCTGCCGGAACGAGGCGAAGCGAAAGACGGCGATTCTATCTATCCGTTGACGCACGAAGGGACGGTGAACGACACGTTACAGCATTGGGCAAAGACAGCGAAAATCACCAAACATATCTCTTTTCACACGGCGAAACATCATACAATCTCTATCTAATTGAAAATTAAACAGTTATTTCTGTTTAATTAATATCAGGTAACGATTTAGAAACGAGCGAATTACAATATTCTGTTTTCTTTTGCCTCTGTCAAAGAACGATTCTTTCAATGCAAATATACACTTTACTTGTGACAAAAGCAATCTTTTTCTACATTTAATCGACTTACAGTCAGCCTTAAAGAGGGTATCTGGTCTCATTCCATCTTCTTCCTCAAAAATAACATAGCAGTCTAAATTGGTTTATGTATGGGATAGGTCTTGTTCATTCGATCCGGTAGACTACTATACATAAAAGTATAAAGGCGAGATACGACAAGGAGATGCCATGCTTTTGTGTAAGGGGAATCTCTCTTAGCTTATCGCAGACCATGTATAGCTAAGTGTTTTGAGAATAAACAGTCTGTAAAAAACGGAAAGACACCGATTATGGGCCGTATCACCATCAATGGAACCCAAGCCGGTTTCAGTTGTAAGAAAGAAGTGTCCCTCGCTTTGTGGGACGTCAAAACCAACCGGGCCAAAGGCAAGTCCGAGGAGGCCCGTACACTCAATCAGGAGCTTGACAATATCAAGGCGCAAATCACCAGGCACTACCAGTACATCTGCGACCACGACAGTTTTGTTACAGCCAAGAAAGTCTATAACCGCTATGTCGGCTTCTCAGAGGAATGCCACACCCTTATGAACCTTTTCAGGGAACAGCTGGAACCGTATAAAAAGAAAATCGGCATAGAGAAAGCCGAAAGCACCTACTGCGGTCTGGTTGCCGATTACAAGAGTCTCCTGCTTTTCATGAAAAGCAAGAAGAATGCAGAGGATATTGTCATCGAAGAACTTGAGAAATCATTCATCGAGGATTACTACAACTGGATGCTCGGTACATGCGCTTTGGCAAACTCCACTGTCTTCGGGCGTGTCAATACCTTGAAGTGGCTGATGTATATCGCGCAGGAAAAAGGCTGGATACGGGTTCATCCGTTCGCATCATTCGAGTGTATGCCCGAATACAAGAGGCGTTCTTTCCTTTCCGAAGAGGATCTGCAAAGGATAATCCATATAGAACCGAGATACAAACGCCAGCGTGCCATGCGCGACATGTTCCTGTTCATGTGCTTCACCGGTCTTTCCTATGTGGACTTGAAAGCCATAACATACGATAATATCCATACCGACTCCGACGGCGGTACATGGCTGATGGGCAACCGTATAAAAACGGGAGTGGCGTATGTCGTAAAATTATTGCCCATTGCTATCGAACTGATTGAAAAATATAGGGGTACGGATGAAAAGAAAGACTCCCCGAATGTGTCTTTCCGGTAGGTGAATACAATGCCATGCGGCTCAGTCTTGGAATCATAGGCAGGAAATGCAACTCCGGGGCGAGGTCACCCCGCACATCGGACGCCACGCATTTGCCGTTCTGGCCATACTCAAGGGGATGCTGCTGGAAACTCTTCAGAAAGTGTTTGGGCATAAGTCCATCACATACGTCCTGCGCATCCATTCACTTGTCCGGCGCAGGCGGGGCAATCTTTTTC